>Ga0164293_10000085_pt1 | contig 58871 bp, 70 predicted proteins | sample GEODES118metaG_FD_111487 | JGI IMG/M metagenome (GOLD analysis project Ga0164293, IMG submission 111487) | Eutrophic lake water microbial communities from Lake Mendota, Wisconsin, USA - GEODES118 metaG | ecosystem: Environmental > Aquatic > Freshwater > Lake | place: USA: Lake Mendota...
CCTGGTACTAAAATTAGTACCAGCTAAATTCCTGGTACTAAAATTAGTACCAGCTAAATTCCTGGTACTAAAATTAGTACCAGAAATCTGAACCGTTGCGGTTTAGTACCAGACGAAACTTTAGTCAACTCATTCTGGTACTAACCTCTTTCTCTCTTCCCCTCTCTCTCTCTTCTTCTTCATAGATATTTTTATAAATATGACTATATATATATATATATATATATATATATGGTCATACTAAGGAAAAAAATTACGGGAGTGTGCAGGGGGGTCCTGGGAGAGAAATTCATTTGTACCAGGAATGGTTGACTAAAATTAATATGTGTGTGTACATTTTATACTCAGTCATATTTTTTATATATATCATATACACTCAACAGAAGATTCATACAAAATGTATATAAGACTGGTATACACAACACATCGATATGATCTTTTCTGGATATTACGGAAGCTTCCAATACGACGCCATGGGCCGCATTGTCGTCTCGGACGGCGCCGGTCGCCTTTCCCTGAGCGCTGAGCTCAATCGCCTGCGCAAGCTGGAGAAGGAGGTCATGCGGCAGAGTCGCAAGGTTAGTGACTTGCTGGAGCTGTGCGAGTACTGGGAGAAGGAGGCCACGGGCACTCCCGGCATGCACAAGTTCAACAGGATGGGCTCCAGGTTCCTGAACCGCGACGGTTCGGTGCAGGACAAGGAGCGCGACATCCACGAGCTCGAGAAGGAGGTCGCCAGGCTCGAGCGTGAGCGTGACAAGTGGAGCACGATGGCCAGCGAGAAGATGATGAGGCATCACACGGCCCAGAACGCCCGCGAGCGGGAGTATGCAGAGGCGAAGCAGTCGTATCTCGCCAGGAAGGCAGAGATGGCAGCCGGGGGCTACCACCGTGCCAACCTGAACCTGTTTTAATGTTCTGATGATTCATTAAAGTACAGTATATAAAAGAGGTTGTTCTTTCTTTCATGTCACAGTCTCACACCATAGAACGGGTCTTTCCTGATCTCAACGAGAAAATACAGTTCATGAAACGTATACTCTTCAAGATGTATACCACGTGGCTTCCTCCACGCTCTGAAATATTGCGTAGAGCAAACTTCTTGAGGGATCTGGAGAGTACAGACGATAATGATTTTCATAATTTTCGGGTTTGCCTGCAGATGATGCATGACACACTCTCCAAAGACTTGACTGCCCTTGTCACGGTCAGATCCTTCGAAAACAGGTGGTGTTCGGCATATGAAGCATGGAAAGAATTTTCAGGTGTGTGGAGTTCAAAACAGGATGTGGCACCCATACCCCGCTCAGTTAGTTCGTATGTAGCACTGTTCAATTTCATAGTACACAGATTTGACGACGGGATCCCGTGGGTTATGAAATACGAGAACGATGTGTGGCACGTGAGAGATGGGAGAGGCTGGCACGAAATTAGCAAGATCAATCCGATGTTGGAGAGGATATACGTGTCTAAGCATGCAAAAATAGGCTTGATGCTGTGGACATGCGGGCAGGTGCATGTGCTGTGTGACGCGGAATTCGACGTTGCGCATCCACTCGATGAAAATCACAGGAGGGGGGCACACCACGGAGCCGTTATAGCACTCTACAAATTTTACAAGGCTGTGCATGCCATGTTACGTACCGTCAGTGTTATGAACGGAAACATGCAGCCCGTGCTCAAAAGGGCAAATGAAGTCACTGATGAGGAAGTGGCTGCGTTTCAGGAGATATGGCATGTAGAGGCATGGCGGAGTTGGATTGCTATACCCGCATACTTCACAGACGGGAATTTTCAGAAGGACGTGGATGTAGAGCACATATCGGAAATTAAATCGTGTGTATTGATGCTGAAAAGAATGGTGGAAGAGCTTCATGACTGGAGGGCGTGGATCGTGTCTCGTAGTGACGACGATAATGAGTGGTACTTGCGAAAGGTGACAGATGAGAATCCAATGGAGGCTGAGGTGGATGTTCCGGAGCCTGACTTTGAAAACCCGCATGCGGAGGAAGACGCCGAGGAGGATGTGGAGGGGAGGCTCGCCGCCCTGCATGCGCTGGGCGTGTAGGTCACTGCATTTTCAGAGCATGCAGGAGTTCTTCGAGACTGGCCTTGCGGCGCCTGTCAGCACTGCCAGACCGTGAGCTGTAAACGGACCCCGGACTGCGCGACCACTCGGACCACTGCGAGTGCGACGGGCTTGTGCGGGCACTTCCCGACCGCGGGTTGGGTGATCTGCTGCGGGGGGACCTGCTGCGGGACGTGTACACCGGCTGTGGGGACGAGCCCCGCGAGGACGGCCGGGAGTGACCCTGGTCGTGCGTCTTGTGGTACCAGGTCTCAAAGACAACGATGAGACAGCGAACGAGGTCGGTGATTTCAGGGTGCGACTGCTGGAAGGCCGGCAATTTATTGTAGATGCCTTCCGCCAATTCTTCGTTTGCAGCGCCTACGTGCAAGTCGAGGAGAAGGTCGATGCTCTCGTCGTCGCCGTAGAGGTACTTCTGTGAGTCCATGACAGTTTCCTCGGGCGTGTATTTGATCAGTATATCGTACAATTGCACGGCAGTCATGACAGAGCACACATTTCGGAAGGTGTTTGAGTGTATGCTTTCTTCGTCGTCGACGTACAGCTTCAGGTCCACGAGGAGTTCGTCGAAGACAGTGTGCATGCTCGCATTCCCCTCAAAGTTGTCGTTGTTGTTTTCGATCCACACTGCGTTGTCGTCTTTGCGGGACCTTGTCTGGAGCAACCAGTTGTTGTCGCGAAGACACGTCAGGAGGTGTACAGGGGCGTTGCGTGCGTGGATCATGGTGAACTTGAAGAGGATTTGCTTGGGATTGGTGTCCAGCATTTCGACGTGAAAATCGTAGAACCATTCTAGGTGTGACCAATCCAGGTCAACGCGTCCGAGGAGACCGAATTTCGTGCGGCTTTCACGGTTGAAGAGGAACGTGGGCTCGCGGGTCAGTGCCTGGAGCATGCGCTGCATTTCGTTGTGGTCCGGATGGCGCATGCGCCATTCGACCTTGATGGGAGCCGTGCTCCTTACGTATGCATTCCAGTCTTCGAATGTTTGAATGCCGCCCGAGAGTCCGGTGGACATGCGTCGACTGCGGCGCACGTATATATGTTTGATGTGCTATCAGGTCATGCTCTGAAGAAGCGTCAGACGGCCCTCTCTGAGATGTACGTGAGCAGCGGCATGAGGCTGACGATGGCGTTGTTGCGGTTGAAGCCGAGCGCCTCGCACTTGCGCATGAAGTTCTCGTCCGGGAAGAGGGTCTCGACCTGCGCGGCGTCCGTGCGCTCGAAGATGGTGTCGCTGGACGCCTGGCCGCCGTGCTCCGTGGTGACGACGGTGCCGCGGGCCGGGAACTTCTCGTGGTACTTGAGGGTGGTGGTCGGGAAGCAGGTCATGTCGCTGTGGAAGTTGAAGATGCTGCCGTAGGTGTTGTAGCTGGCGTGGTCTGGCGGGCCGGTGAAGAGCCAGAAGCCCTCGGAGGCATGCATCTCGAAGAGCACGCCGTTGTATGATTTGTGCAGGAAGCAGCCGCCGTCAACGAGGTGCACGCGGCGGGTGGCGAGGTCGATGTCGATGTCGCTCTTCATGGTCATGGTGGTCGGGTGGGCGCTGCGGCGCTGGCCTGTCGGGTCCTCGGTGTCGATGAAGCAGCGGACGGGGAGGCCGAGGGCGTCGGAGACTGAGGCGGCGACGCGGTTGTGGTTTCTGAGCGTGGCGGAGCGGAACCACTGGAGCTCCTCGGACTCGAGGAGCTGCTCGCAGGTGGCGAAGGTGTTGCAGTCCTGCCAGAGGCGGTGGAACTCCTCGTCGAGGAACGGGAGGGAGCCGGAGAGGACGATGAAGAGCTTGTGCTCGATGCTGTCCTTGGTGTGCGGGCGCACGAAGGCGTGGTAGAGGCCGACCTTGCGGGGAATCTGGTCGTCCCAGACGTCGCGGTCGCAGCTGTGCTTGGTGAAGACGAGCTCGTCCTCGTTGAGGGCCTCGTCCTCGTTGTCGTCGACCATGCACGCGAAGGACGGGACGCGGGTGGTGTGCGTCCTGAGCTCGTCGACGAGCGCGGCGAGCTTCTGCCTGTACTCGTCCATGTGGAGCAGGATGTGGAGGACCCTGTCGTTGAAGGAGGCGTGCGCTTCGTTGATGACCTCGTACGCGACGATGCAGTCGAAGAGGCTGTTGGGGACCGGGAGCACGTTGGCCATGTCGCACCCCGCGCCCTCGAAGTGGAAGCCGCTGAGCTCGAGGCGCTCGTTGATGTGCACGTTGGGGAGCAACTCGATCTTGGTGTGCTGGGAGAGGTGGAGCGCGGCGTCGCAGGCCCCCCGCTCGTTGTCGGTGAGCGGAAAAATGGCGTGCTGCGCGTGGCAGCGGGAGTCCATGCGCGAGACATGCGATTCATTTATAAATAAGGAGCGCCAGGACACGATTGTGTGGTCGACTTTCCCTGGAATGTTATATAAGCGGGCTTCCGCGCGCGCATGCGGAGAACATGCAACGTCGTGCAGCACTGGTACGTGCGCACGTTCAAGCCGTGGGCACTGCGGCCGGTACAGTCGAGAGCACGGGAGCTGTACTTTGAGGATGACGAGTCGCTGTTTGAGAAGCTCGAGGGCATCCTGCCGTTCAATCGATGGACGCACCTGTACGCAGTGATTGAGACGAAGGAGACTTGGACGCTAGCGGACGGGAGCACACGCACAGTGCTGGTACCGAAGCACGAGCAATACTACATGAGGGAGGTGTGTGGGGGTGGTGACCAAATCTACGTGTCGGGGAACACAGAGGACAAAGTACGAGTACGAGAGAGGGTGAGAGAGCTACAAAATTCAATGCAACAGAACAAATGGTCCTACACACTGCATCTCGAGGACTTTAGGTTTGAATATGAGTTCCCGCGGGTGCGGGAGGTGTGAGCGCCCGGACGTTGACCCACTGCGGCTCGGGGGAGGACTCTGGCTGGTCGCTGCGGGCCTGGGCGCGGGCGGCCCTCTCTGCGCGGGCGAGAGCGCGGGCTCGGTCGAGGGCCTCCTCCTCGCGGGCGGCCTCGACAGCGCGGGCCATGCGTCTGGCGTTGACCTTGTCGCGCTTGGACTGCTCGCGCTCGAGCTGCTTCCACGTCTTGGAAGGAGCGCGCTTGAAGTCGCGGAGGTAGCGGAGCTCGTATCCGTGCCTGTGGTACGGCATGAGGATGGGTGGTCTGCACGGGTCTTAAATATGAAAGGGGAGAATAAGGGTGTAGTCTGATCGCACATGATATCAATAAAGTACGAGCAAGAGTTTATTATTGTGTCGACTCTCTCAAAACTCTGTGCCCGAGCGGGTTACGCGGCTGCGATACGGGATGGCCCTGCGCTGGCACTGGAGGATAAGGATGTCGGAGCCATTGAGGTCGAGATACCTGGGCTCGTCGTTTGTCTCGAGAGCCTGGGGCTCGACGACCCCGTCACGCCCCGTCCACAGCCACACGACCTCGAAGTCGTCGTGGTTGTAGCCGGCCATGCGAAAGTATTTGTCGACTACGTACGACACTGGCGTGTCTCCGCGGACGAAATAAAAGACGCTCTCGTCCCACGGGGTCTTCATCTCGATGGTGTACCTGTACTCGTCGTCGTCCCATGGCATCGTGTGTGCTTGGATAGGGGAAGCACAGCCGTCGTTTATATGATTTGTGGAAATGTGGGAGGAGACACACGAGACGAGTGTAAGGTTTACATGTTTAATGAAAACAGGGAACAGAACACGCGAACTGCACGCGAGACCCTAAGCTTTGAGGGTGACGGCGGCGTTCGCGAGCTTGAGGAGCTTGTTGCTGCTGACCTGCCCGTTGCACAGGCGCTTCTTGTTCTTGAAGAGCGTGTGGGGGTCGAAGATGAAGTGGTCAGCCTCGAGGACCTGGGACTTCTTGTGCGTGCTGAGCAAGGGATCGTGGTCGGGGTTGACGGGGCGCGCCTTGCCCTCCTTCTTCAGGGCACGGCGAGTGGCGAAGTACGAGATCTTGAAGCCGAACTTCAAGAGCATCTCGTACACGGTGGACCTGGCGCCGAAGTACTTCATGCCGCCCTTGTCGCACGCGAAGTGCAGGAGGGCCTCCCACCTGTCCGGCTGGAGGACCTTGAAGCCCGAGTAGCCGAGGAGGCTCCTGCCCGGCATGCGGGTCTCGAACTCGATGATGTCCAGCTTGGCCAGGAGGTGGAAGTACTGCACGAACCTGGAGACGTTGCGGACCATGTACTTGGTGAGCTTGTTCACCTTGATCTCCCCGACATGGGCGTCGATCTGCTCGATGGTCACCCTGCTCTGCACGCAGAGGCGGGCGATCTTGTCGAGGCCCTCCTCCGAGTAAACCTCGAAGGCGCACTCGCACGAGGCGAGCAGGAGCTTCTCTTGCGGGCTGAGCATGTACTTGGTGGCGATCTGGACGAAGATGGACGGAATGTCGGTGTTCATCGTGGAGGGTGGGATAGCTCTTGTGAAAGTCTATGGAGTCTCGTTACGTGTCCTTTATACTGAAGTGAAAACAGTTCGCGTGTTTTTAAATTCGCGGACTTTTGAATGTTTTTTTGAAAAGAAAAAAATGATTTCGTATTTACGACGGGGCGCATGCAGTGATCGTTACGATGTCCGACGAGGAATCCTACGACGCTTCGCTGCTGGAGTTCTCCGGCTCAGAGAGCTCGTTCGACCCGACCCCGCAGTATATCGAGGACGAGCCCACGTTCGTGATGGTCGACCTGGTGGACCTGCAGAACATCAGCGTGATGCTGACGCACAGCCTGCGCGTGTTTCCCTCGCCGACGATCGAGGCCATGCGGGACAAGATCGACGTGCTCGTCGCCGCTGCAAAGAACAAGTAGGACAGTGGAGAGTCTGAGTGTGCTGTACGTTTTGAATAAAGGTACAGTATTGAACAAGTAAGAGGGTCTGTGGTGAGAGTCCAGATTTATTGCGTTTCAAAAACGTCTGGTTAGCTACTCTCTGTACACCTACACATATGTCTAGGGGGCCGCAGCCCCGCCGGACGAGCCCTCGCCCGGGCCGGCGGAGCGGGCCTTCTTGGCGCCGGCCTGGTCGTCAGACGCGCTGTCTTTGTCGTCGGACGCTGTGTCTGCCGGGCGCTTCCCCGCGGCGCCCATGGACGCCGAGATCGGGGTGTTGTAGTAGGCCATGTGCGACTGCCTGCACGGGAGGCATTTCATCACGGCCCTGTCGCGGTCCTTCAAAAACCTGAACGCCGACCCGTTCTTTTGAACGAGGTCGAATTCAGTGGCGATGTGGACCGGCTTGTTCTCGGTGTCGTGGGTGAGATGCACGAAGATGAGGTACTCGCTGCCGCGGGCCATGATCTTGCGGATCACGCCCCTGAAGCCGATATAATCGTTGTACTTTGCCTTGTACCCCCTGGTAATGGTGACGTCTTCCCCGATGCGCCAGTACGTGTGAGCCTGGTCGGCCCACTCCAGCGCAGGGCCGGCGTCCGCGGCAGCGTCGTCGGCGTCGTCGTCGGCGTCAGCAGGCTGAACGGGAGCGTTGTTGGCCTGAATGCGCTGTGCGAGGGCGTGGTTGTAAATGCCAACGTACCTTACGTGCTCGTCTGTGTGCTTGTTCTCGTGCATGTAGCGCAGGGTGATCTCGACGGTCGGGAGGAGCTGAGCCTCGTTCTTGCAGCAAAAGATGTTGCCGTTGATGTTCGTGAGTGTGTTGTACGGCCTGCCGCTTGGGTGTCGGCCGAAATCTTCCTGGTTCCTCTTGCCGACCTGGTGGAGGCCGACGTGCGTGGACACGAGCAGGACGGTCACGACGTCTCCGTCGGCGTACGCCACGGCCTCCCAAACGTTGGAACTGCTGTAGATGCCCTTGCCCCACAGCGCACGCTCGCACACGGCGCCGCGGAAGCCCTCGACGGCGATGGAGGCGGCCTTGTTGGAACCGTGGTAGGTCATCTGCGTGTTCTGGATGCGGTACGCCTTCTCGAAAGCCCTGTGCATTTCGTACAGGGCCTTGTTCTGCACCGTCTTGACTTTCATGATCTGAAAGTTGCTGAGCCTCTCGACCTCACTGAGGATCCCGTCGAGGTCTCCTGTGAAACCGTCCTTGAAGAACGTGTCGCGCAGGATGCGAAAGGTCAGATTGTTGTGCAGAGAGTTCATGGGGAGAGTCCTGTCGTAGACCTCCGTGATTTTGATGGTCCCGGGAGCCATCTTGTCGTACGGGTCGAACGTCTCCGGCATGTCGAGGAAGTTGAAGTCCTCCTGCTGGATCGGCTCCGGCTCGGGGGACGGCGGGCGGTCCCAGACCAAGTCGTAGGGCCCGACGTCGCTCGGCTGCTGATAGAACTGGTGATCGTCGATCATGTGCTGGACGTTCTGCTGGTCATGGACGGCACGCATGGTGCTCGAGCTAACACGGGATCCAGACATGTTTGTTCTTGTTCGCGAGAAAATCGATGAGTGTAAAAATCAGTCAACCGGGTAGAAAAAAAAATCTATGACGTGGTGCGACGGATCTTTTATATGAACAAGGAGGAAACTGCAGGTGAGACAGCCGGCGTTGTGGTGCGGTTGCTGGTGCGGGGCCACGGCGGGGTGGTGATCTGTCGGGACTACGAAGTGACGTGCGACATGACGTGCATGAGCAAGGCGAACGAGGCGATCGAGGAGTTTGAGAGGAAGTTTGGGGCGAAACCGAGCAGCGTGCTTGTGAGCAAGCGCAAGCAGGAGAGGCGCGGCGGGTTGCCGAAGCACCTGCGCCCCGGGGACGTGAACCTGCTGAACCTGTGCGGCAAGATCAACCACGCGTGCAACACAGACAACAACATTTTCAACGCGGGCTGCCTGCCGATGCTGAGCAAGGTGAAGGACGGGTTCGGGGTGCGGCTGAGCGCGGCGACGATTTACGGCAACTTTGTGACGTCGCCACATGCCAACACGACGCTGTTCCGCGGATGCAAGCGGTGCAAAGACGTGGAGCGGGCGATCGAGCTGTTGTTTAAGGAGAGCGTCGTGCACGAGGTCGTGATCCACATGGTCGTGGCGATGGCGGTGCTGCCGCACGCGGTGGCGATGTGCGCCGAGCAGATCTTGTGTGCGCTGGAGGAGCACGGCGGGTGGGAGGCGAAGCCACAGACGTCGCTGGAGGACAACGTGTACATGCACCCGGTGCAAATCTCGCGCAGGGACAAGAAGGTGCTGGTGCACGTGTACGCTACGGGCGCGGTGTTCTTTTTCATCACGTGCACCGAGAAGACGGTGATGCACGCGGACTCGGAGCTCGAGTTTGTGCAGCTGTGCCGGGAGATCTATGCGTGTGTGGAGCGGGTGTGTTGAAGGGAATGGCGTCGCGCCGTGTAAGGACCTCTTGTTGTTTGTATATGATTGCTCGTTTTGGTAAGAGAAATACAATGGGTGTAAGTACTTTAATAAATCAACGAGAATCAGTTTCTGAGTACGAAGGCGGAATGTTTTTGTAGTATTCAGGCCACCTCTTGTTGATTGCGTTGGCGCAAGCCCCACAGACCAAAAAGTTTTCGCCAGTTTTATAGACGTGTATATTGGTGCGACAGAATTGACACGAGATCCAGGGTGAGTACTTCTGGAGAGTGATGCCTGTATCGTTCATGGAATGAAAGACGTCCTTTTCTCGTTCGTCTATGGTCTCTTGCGGTGTCCTCTGCATAAGCAGCGAAAGGCTGCAACGTTTATATGCAAGTGTGCGCAAGAGGATGGGAGCACAGGCGCGATTACAAGACGCGCGGCATGCAAATCGGGAAGTGATCCTCGGAGAACGGGCTAACGCGGATGTGCTGCGTGCGGTTATGGACGGCCAACTCGGGAATCTCACAGACGAGCATGATGCTGTCGCATGAGGAGTGCTCGCAGGCCTCGAGGTCGTTGTATGGTGTCGGGATGAGGGGCAAGTTGTCCTCCTTGAAGGGAGCGAGCATGGCCCAGAGACTTCTTAGGTACTCAGTCATGCGGATCGAGGAGTTCTCGTTAATATGTATGGGGGTTTTATTGGCATACATGTTACTTTCCGTGGCTGTCTGTGTTTTGGAGGCGAGAGAGCAAGGCCGACAGATGGAGGGCCCGTGTGCCCGGGCCTGGGGGCGGGTACCGGATTTGGAAGGGCTTCGGGCCCGGCGGCCCTGAGCGTGGCCGCGAGCGCTCGATTTCTGCGACCATCACCTGTCTGACCTGTGCGTTCTGTGGGGCGGTGCTGTGTATGCTGAGGGATCCGATGACGAGCTTCAGTTGGTGCGTCACTGGCCAGTTACGCACGTGCTCGAGCAGATATCTGCGATCGGGATGCCGCCGCTGCACGTCGCGGAGCACCATCGCGTCGACGTCCTCGACTGTGAGGTCTTCGACGTACGCGATGCTGAGGTCGAGGAGGCTGTTTTCCGTGTGCCGGATGTAACTTTGCAGCCAGTTGCACACGTACCACACGTCGGCGTCCCTGACATCGGTCATGGGGGTCCGGCGTGCTTCTTATATACCGGTGGCTTGCCTGTTGCGCTAGAGCTGAATTTTGTTGGCCTGGCCGTACCGTTCCCTGATGCGCCGCAAGTACGGGTTCTGCGGGGTGGGCAGCCGCAGCGGGCCTACGGGGGCGGGCGAGCAGAGGCTCTGCACGACCGCGTCGACCTTCTCCTTGAAGTTGGTGCGGAGGTGCTCGGAGACGTTGGCGACGAGGAACTCGAGGTACCACGGGACGGTGTAGTGGGCGTCGAGGATGGTGCTGACGTGCTGCTCGGTGACGTCGTACTTTGCGGTGAGGGTGAGCTCGTGGATGAGCGGCGCGATGATGGTGGCGGTCTCGACGATGGCGTTGCCGTGCAGGCATATCTGCTTGTCGACGGAGACGGGAAACTGCATGTCCATGTGGAAGTTGTGCATGAACCTGGCGAAGAAGGAGGGCGATTCGACGAAAGCTTTGTACGAGACGCGCGTGCACCTGCCGGGCTCGTCCGTGACATTGGCGTCGGCCGAGAACGTCCAGTCGAGCACGTCCTTGTCGTGCATCCAGCGGTAGACCTGCTGGTACAGGGTCGCGTTTTGCAGGACTCGGTCAACGTCGAAGGGCCCCGCGAGGCCATCGTGGCAGGCGGTGTCGTGCGCGATGTTGTACTCGTAGTGGACCTCGGTCGACGCGGCGGCACGGAGGGCGAGGGTCAGTATGAGGGGAATCAGAGCTCCGCGCATACGGGACGGGCGGCGGTCTTTTATAGTGTACCGCACAAGTTCCCGTTTGTCTTTTCGCAAAGTATGTGTGCACGAGGGAAGCGTCTGGAATCGTAAAAATAGCACTTTGGGCATCTGCTGAAGGCGGGAACGGGTGCGCATGACTGGACTGCACGCGGACATTGTGTGCCACATCCTGCAGTGGCTGGACGCGACGCGTGCGAACCTGTGCCTGCTGAACGATGTGAAAGCTGTGAGCAAGGATTGGCTGCTGGCGGCGCGGCGGGTGCTGCGGCAGCACGCGGGGAGCCGGGGGATGCTGGAGCTGTTCCGGCACGACTGCGTGCATGCGTTAGGCGGGCTGCAGCTGCCGATGCACTGCAGGCTGAGCCCCTACGCGTCGACACGCGGGCTGACGGTGCTGTCGACGCTCGACGATTTCGGGGTGCTGGAGCGGAGCGTGCCAGCGGTGCTTTTGGAGCTGCGTGTCGAGACGGAGGCATGCTGTCCGTACAGCAGGTGCGAGCCAGTGTTCTCGATCCGAGAGGAGTTGTGGCACGACGTGTGTCCATGCACGTGGCACTTTGAGGAAGTGCTGGACGGGATCTACGACCCGGCCTTCTGCCTGGCGAAACTGGAGGTCAAGTCCATACGCCTGCAGGTGGGGGATGCAATCTACACGAGCATCTACGACGCGATGCGCACTGAATTTGAAGAGGACGACATCAACAGTGTGGTGGACGCGACCCCCTGCTCGCACCAGTCTGTGCTGCTGTCCTGTCTGCATGTGGGCTGCGACTTCAACGGCCAGTGGCTCTCTCTGAGCATTCTGCGCGTGCTGAGCAAGCTACTGAACGAGAATTCGCAGTGGTGTTTGCGTTTATAGAATAAACATGAAGTAGAGAAAGGTTACAGGGCTAGTCATCGTTTTCATAAAGGCCAAAAGCGAGGTCGAAGAGGCCCTTGGCATCCGGGGTGACCCTTGGGTCGAAGGGCATCTTCTTGGAAGTGGTGGGTGTGTTGAGGATTTCCGGGATGCTGCCAGAGTTGTGGCCGCTCGATGAGCCTTTCGGGCCCTTCTTGCGCATGGACGAGATGAGGGAGCACCTGCCAGGTCTCGGGTCGATGTCCATCGGGGCTTTGCCCTTCGGGTCCTCGGGCTGGTAGACGTCGAGGACGGTGTCGAGGTTCTCGAATTCCGTGGTGAAGTGCGGGCTGTCGGTCAAGCAGTTGTTAAGGTCGATCGGCACGAAGACAACCGAATCCGGGAGGCTGACGACGGGCATGTTGACGAGGCTGTCCGTGCGGCACAACTTACGCGGCTTGGTGGGCGAGGCGGGGTCCTGCAGCTCGTGCAGGCATCTGGCTGCAGCGCTCTTCTTGACGGGCGGGGGGCCGTCCATGGTCTGGCTGCTGGTTGGGCCTTCAGGGGATGGCCTGGGAGAGAGGTCGCATGGCATGGCGGTTTCTTCCTGTCTGAAACGCGGGACGGGCTTAATGCAATTTTTTGCTCGTGTTTGTGCAGTTAAAAATAAATAAAAAAAATGCTAAAGTCGCGATTTCGCACCCGTTGCAACTAAAATAAAAAAATGAAGAGGCGTAGTCAAATCTCATTGAATCTTGTGGCATCACGCGGGATACCTTGCAACGCCTGTGGCTTCGTTTGTAGGGCGGGAAAGAAGATGGATGGGTTCGGGGTGTGCATGCTGACGACCGAGGAGATCGAAGAGCGCAAGTTGCAGATGGCCATGTCCGTGGCCCCTGCCTGGCCCGTCGTGGCCGAGAGCGTGCAGCCCTTCACGTTTCCGTACGGGGCACGCGAGCTGCTGGCGGAGCGCAAGAGGGTGCGCGAGATCGAGAACCTGCGGGTGAAGGTCGAGAAGCCCTTCGACTGCAACAACGTGCAGTCCATCTGGGGCGTGCCGATGTCCTTCCAGGAGTCGTTCATCGACTCGCACGAGGCGCGGCTCAGGTTCATGGACAAGGCGGAGCTCTACAGGGAGACGCTCTGGAGGCGCGACGTGGTGAAGCGGACGCTCGACCGTTTCCCCCTCAAGAACGGGACCGCGGACAGGGCCATGCTCGAGTGGTGCGAGACGATAAAGAACTCGCACAACACGGCGAAGGCAATCTTTCCTGGGATCATGGAGAGGCTGCTGGAGATGCAGGCGCTGTGCGAGGAGCTTAAGCCAGAGACGCTGGAGCTGGCGAGGCGCTGCAGCAGCCAGGAGGAGCTTTACCGCTCGATGATAATGATGCAAGAGGCGCCTGGGGGCAACGGTCTGTTTGCGACGCCGCACGCTTTCCGCTAGATGCTTAACACGTGCTGTGACACATTTAGGAGTTTACCGTTTTGTATTATAAAGCACATACAACAACATTGCATGGAGGGGATGGAAAGACTCTCGCTTGTGTCCAAAGTGCTGTTCGACTCGAGACTGTGCGAGCTGAAGCGCGAGAATGAGGATCTGAAGCTGCGGGTCTTCTGGCTGCAGCACAGCCTGCAGCAGTTAGCGGAGCTCACGCAGCGGGCCAACTGCAGCGAGTCTGGGCCGCGGTGCTCGTGCTTCGAGTGCTTGGACGGCGGCCGGTTTCACCCGTGGTACTCCGGGCCTGGGACGGACCGGTGTGTGTGCAACTGCACCTTCAAGCCGTGGTTCGAGGAGTTTGTGACGCGGTGCGGCATGAGCGTTGGGCTGCACAAGGAGCCAGACGCGCACTTGTGGTGCACGGAGTCGGAGTGCCCGCGGGCACGCTTTCCGTGGCGGTACGGAACGAGGCTGACGGACGCGAGGAGCGAGCACGCGGAGCTGCATAAGTTGAAGGAGCTGTTTGCCGCGCTGGAAGCTGCGGTGTAGCGCCTACGCCGTGGCTGTGCGCTTCTTCTTGACGCTCTCCGTCTTGCGCAGGGCGGGCTGCAGGAAGGCCTGGAGCTTGGCCCTGAGGGTCTGCCACGCCGCGTTGATGCTCTGCAGACACTTGCCGCCGGTGATGACGACGCGCCCGCTGCCGAAGATGAGCATGACGACGTTGGAGTTCTGCGCGCGGTACACGAGGCCCGGGAACATGCTGCGCTGGAAGGTGCACTCGATGTTGTAGTGCTTGTAGAAGAGCTCGAGGTCGATGTTGTGGAGGTCGAGGTCCATGTCGACGTGGCCGACGATGTTCTGGATCTGTATGATGGAGCACTCGAAGTCGACGCACGGGATGGCGCGGCGGAGGATGGCGATGACCTTGTGCGTGGCGAGGACGCAGAGTAGAAAATCCCTACACCCCGTCAATACCATCTTGCCGGACGCGAAGAGCAGGACGGTGCAGTGCGGGTCGAAGAGGCGGATGGTGATGGCCGCGAACTTTTTCTTCTTGAAGGTGCTGTTGGGGAGGATGCTGTGGATGAGCTGGAGGTCGAAGGGGAGGCTGCTGCAGAGCACCTTGGCGGTGCCGACGACGTTGTGGACCATGACGGGCGAGTGCTCGGCGGTGTCTGCTGGGCCGTCCGAGGACGCGTTGTACGCGTCGATGTCGCTGGTGATGCTGTCGTACGTCATCGGCGTGTCATGCGTGGTGCGGCGACGGCGGCGCATGGTGCGCGGCGGCTGTGCAGACGTACATGTGCCAAGTTCGCTTAAAAAGAAAAGCGGGATATAAATGATGGCGGGGGCTTGAGTATGAGCGTTGCATCTTTATTCAATGGAATGACGTCTGTTCCTCAACATCATTTGACAGAAAAGGTGAAAATTGCACATGGCATATTACGAGACAAGAGTAAAGTGCAGGATCCTGTGCAGGATCTTGTGGATGAACTTAAAGAAACTGAAAATTTTAACACATATATGGAAGGACTGTTCAAGGGTGAAAAGGATACTATATTGAAATTGTGGGCAGATAAATTACGTACCCTAGCATTGACATCTGACATTAAAAGAATTATGAGAAGTACATTACACCAAAATGGCAGTACTTTCAATCCAGTAAATTTAATGTGTCTGTTCATCTTTGGACTGATAAAAATTGGAAATGACACTAATCATTTAAAGTTCTCAGCATGGATTGACAAGAAGGACATTAAGGAAAATTCTTACGTTCACAGCTTTTTATCTTTTATCAAGAGGAGTGATGAAGATCAGAAGATGGTGATTTATGGTGGTAATTGGACTGTAGAGGACTTGAACAATAATACAACATATACAATTCAGGATGAATTATTCATAAATGCAGGAGGCTACGAAGGCATGGGACGTAAAACGATCCTGGATTCGATTCCTGTTGAGAATCCCTGGTTGAATCTCAAAGAAAGCCTTGAACGAGAATACACAATAACCAGTGACCCTGCATTCTGGTACATACATAGTTTTTATGATATGAAAGATAAAGAATTGATGTGTGTTGGGGTAGATTATAAAGGAAACAATTACATTTTTGCTCGAAACCTTCCGTATACCTTCAATCAATCGGAGGAAACAGAAAGCTTGAAAAAAAGATACGTCATGGACCCGTTCAATGCATACGAAAAAGTAATGAATGCACCGTGGAAGCTAGCGACTGCATTAGTAAGCAAAGTTCCGGAAAATCATCCAGCACTTGTCTATGTGCATGTGATGATAGCGGCCAAGTACCATCCCACGAAAAAAATGTTTGTGTGTATGAAGCATGGCCCTCCTGCAGAAGTATTACAAGAAGCACTTTGGGCTGGTGCTACATTGACGGAGTACAAATCAAAGCTGGGGCATATTGGCGATAGTTCGAGAGCTGTCACCCTGCTGAAACCACAGATAGAAGAGGAAGTCCTGATACGACTGGCTTTAGCGCATTATGCGCTGATGGTTGAATCAAAGTTAGATTTTGACGTGTCGGATGATGGACGCGTTCAATATCGTCCGACGTTTTCGTCGCAAGGGTGTGATGTGTCTGACCAATGGCTTTTCTCAGAATTGCTGTATAACAATGCAAAATGGCATTCTAAGCTGTATGAATTGGACACAGCTAAGAAAAGTCTCGATGATCTTTCAGCCCTACGACGCATACTGCGGTACCTTCCGAATAATATACAAGAATATCTACATAAAAAATACTTCAAGAGCGTACAAATAGGTGACAAGGTGGCCGAGAACCAGTATATCGTGTTTGACTTCCAGCAACATGCATTACACAAGAAACTATTTGGAACTTCGAGTAATTTAGTGGATTACTGTACTAAGCAATATGAAGTCTTATCAAACAAGTACTTTGGCAGTGGCACTTTCAAACCTGCTAATTGCATCGGAAAAGTCATTGTGGAAGACGTCGGTACGGGGGCACAGAACATCAAAGATTACTCTGAAATCGATGTTATGGATGCCCCCAAAAACTACACCGTATTTCAGAAAAATGACGTTTGTCCGATATGCGAGGAGAAATACGGGGATTACGAGAATGCAGTGTCGATGCACCTTCAGGATCATTACCAGAAAATAAAATCACCCCTGGCGAGCGCGGACGGTGCCAGGCCTTCCGGTGGCCAGCCCATGTTTCCAGTATTAGTTTCAGAAACGAAACCAGATGTCGTGCCTGATCCCGTCGAGAAGAACGGGGATAATAAACTGCCACCACTTCCTACGGGTACAAGCCGCATACAAAACATGATCAAGGCTGATGTTGAGGAGGACAAGAGAATGGCAGGAGCTGTCGGAAGTCTTGGACATGATTTTGAGGTGTTGAATGAAAGGATGCGAGAGAAGCATGAACAGAAAGTAAGAAAGCTGCAAGATAAAATTAAATCGCTAGAAGCAAGGATCACCGAGCTTCAAAACGATAATAACACTGCGAATAGTCTTGTTTATGATTTGCAAATTGAGAACGCACGACTGACGAAAGAAGCAGACGAAATGCAGAAGGAACTTTTGGCGTTGCGGCAAAAAGTGAGCGAGACCACTGGGAGCACGGACCAACTGAGAGAAGAAAAAGAAGCGCTTGAGAAAGAAATCAATACTCTCACAGCTCAAAAAATGGCAGTGAACAAAGAGTTGGAAGGCCTTGCGGAGCGTCTGCGGAATAAGATCAAGGACAACAAGACTGAACAGACCATAGAGATCATCCAGAAACAGGTCGAGGAAATGATAGAGCACGAGGTTGAAATATCAGAGCTGCTGCCCTTGCTAAAAAAGAAGGAATACACGAAGTTCAGGCTTATGATTCAAGAAAAAGAGCCGAAAAAGGAAGAGCACTCGCTGTCTGCGCTGTTCCTGATGTACGAGTCCATAGCAGCGACCTGGAGCCTCTTTGAGAAATACACGCCAGAGCAGGTGACTCCGCTGATGGCGCAGAAGCTGATTCACCACATCCACCTGTATGACACGATAACACACCGGGACTTGCCTTACACGTCGCATTACTTGAAGAAGTTTACAGAGAAACTGAAACGGCCTGATGTGCAGAGTTTCGACAGCGAGGCATTCAGTGGGTACGCCGAGACGAAAGCACCCGGACAGGAGGGGGCCGCTGCCGAAGAAAGTATCATTTCCGGCGTTCCTGAGCCTGCAGTGTAGCGACGCACATGTCTACGTACACGGCACAGGTGCGGGACGCCTTCTTCTCGCGCGAGACGATCGTGGGCTCGGTGAAGCAGTGCGTGAAGTCGCTGAGCTACTACACGGACGACCCGCTGGTGGCGTTTGCGAACGTGGCGATGACGAAGCCGCTGTGCTTCACAATCACGACGAAGGGCCTGTGCGCGTTCGAGGAGAACGTGCGGGTCATGATCCCGTTTGCCGCCATGAGCCAGGAGCAGCTGGCCGTGATCCGGGATCTGCTGGAGGTCGGGAGCGCCAAGTACGAGTTCATGAACTGCAGCCACCAGAACGGGGACTTCAGCGTGACGGCGGTGTGCGACAAGCGCGCCATGTTCGTGGACCCGTGCCTGGTGATGTTTGGGATCTTCAGCATCGTGCGGAGCGCGGCGAACGCGCACCACCTGGACTCGAAGACGATCCTGAGCGTGATGCAGCAGCACATCATCTCGACGCTGTGCCTGCACCAGCACCAGCTGCAAAAGGCGTGGCAGATGATGAGGGACGCGGAGGCGGATCAGACAGCGAAGTCGAGCGCGGGGATGACGCCCGAGTGCTCTACGTGAGCGGCGGGTGCGGTGAGAATGTGGTGGAGGCCGCTGGGCGTGACGAGCCTGGCGTTGACGTCGTCCGCGAGGACGCCAGCGTGCTGCAGGGCCTCGACGCACATCTTGGAGCAGAAGGTGCCGGTCTTGACGAGCCGGAGCGGGGTGATTTTGGTGGAGAGCATCATGGCGAGGCTGAACGGCTCGGCCTCGGTGGCCTTGAGCGAGCAGTAGTCGAGCGCCCTGTGGTACACGGACGCGGAGCACGGTATCGTGACGCAGTCGTAGAAGTTTGTGTCGAAGGTCCGCGTCTTCATGTGCACCGGGCCGTTGATGTACACCGCGCACGAGAGGCCGTTCAGGAACTCGATCTCGCAGTGGCAGTACGGGGGGTCGAGGTACGAGACGATCTTGTTCCAAACGCCCTCCGTGTCCTTTTTCGGATTGTAGAAGTGAAGTTTCAGAGAATGCATGGTGGTGTGGGATTCGACTATTATATGTTTATCGGGCAATCTCTTCGAATGCTTGCCCGTGCGTTTTGAGCTTTTGTAATATATATATAAAAGTGTTAAGGACAAGGGTGAAACTGCCGGCCGAGTGCTGGCAGATGATCCAGATCGAAGCCTATTCCGATTTTATTGAATAAACGTGCGTCATCCTAACTACTTGTTTAAGCGCCCCAGCGGGACCCTAGCACCATGTGTTTTCGAGATCTTGGTGAGCCTGTCGCAGACGCGCTGCATACACAGCCGCGCATGTTCGGGCACAAAGGTGGCGGCGAGGATGCCGACCCACGCGGTGTCCGCGATGTGTCTGGCAGGCGCGTAGGAGCACCCGTGCAGCGAGAACTGCGTGCACACGTCGCGCTCCCTGAACGCGACACACTGGTGGAGCCCGAGGTAGTAGAGCTTGGACTGGTCCTCCTCGAAGCCGTGAAACGGCTCGACGCCCTCGAGGAACAAGAGGCAGCACGCAAACGCCCACACGTCTGCCGCGCACATGACGGGCTGCGGGCCGCGGACGACCTCTGGCGACGCGTAGGCCGCGGTTCGCCGGGCGCCCGTGTGGTCGCTGTAGAAGTCGGACAGTTTGACGAGGGTCTCGCCGGCGAGCAGGATGTTGGACGGACAGAGGTCGCCGTGGTCCATGCCGTTAAGGTGCAGGTGGCATATGCCGCGTGCGATGGAGAGCGCGATGGACAGCTTGCGCTCAAAGGAGAAGGCCTGCGCCGCGGGGGCGTGCTGTTGCAGGGAGGCAGCCATGGCCTCCATGTAGATGTCGCCGTCGTGCACCTTGACGATGCGGACTAGGTGAGGGTGTCTCGAAATTTGCAGGAGTTTTGCTGCGTCTCGCATGCGGACGCCCCCGCTGCGGTGCTTGAGCTTCCGAACAGCGATGCCGTCCGCCTGCAGGAGCACGGTGGCCTCGCGGCCTTCGAGCACGGCCAGAACCTCTGTCTGCATTCGGAAGCCAAAATCGTAGCTACTGGAACGGAAAACCGCGGGCTTTTCGTTTATTTTTTAAGGTAAAAAAAAATTCGAATTTCAATTTTTGAGCGCTTTTGAGATGTCCTGGCCATCGTTCGGAGGGAAGCGGAAGAAGCGAGAGGATGAGACCATGGAGCTGTACGAGAAGAAGCCGACAGGGGCGATGGAGCTGCACGTGCTGAAGCGGTTCGCCATTGACCGCAAGCGCGTGCTGAGCGGGATAGCGAGCGCATATGCGATGGGCGCCAAGCGCAGCGAGGTGGAAGCCCGGATCAACAACCTGCTGCGGCAGTACCTGCCGCGGCGCGACAGGGACACCGACGAGCTTGCGGAGGACTTTATGAAGGACCAGGTGTCGCATGAGATTCTGAGCCTGGCGTACTCGCGCACCGGGGACCTGCGGAGGTGGCTGCTGCAGCAGGAGGGCCGGCTCTTCAAGCACCGCTTCAACGCTCTGAACGCGCACGGCCGCGCGAGCTGCATGTGTGCACTGCGGGGAGGCGCGTGGACGCCCATCGCGGAGGACACGTACCACAAGCTGGAGGACAGGCTCATGGCCGTCTTTGGCGGGAGGAACATGAACCTGCAGGAGAACTCGTACTCGAAGACGAATGCGGAGTACTTCCACAAAATCTCGGAGCCGTGGCTGCACATATACGCAGTGCCGTTCGAGGAGGTTCCTGACCTCGTGCGGGGCCGGCAAGTTTTTCTGGCCGGGGGCGATGCGTACGTGCTGTCGCGCGACTTGGATGCGATCGCGTCGACGTCCTTCTACAAACTGTTGTCGGATAAACTGGAAAAGTACAAGGACCACCTTGAGGACATCGTGTACGAAGAAGACGAGCGACTGGGCCCGTTCCTGATGGCCATCCCCAACGCGGACGTGTCGCCTGCCTTCGTAACCGAGGGGTGCGTGGCGCTGAGGGAGCTCCCGGCTGTGCTGGAGGCGTCTGCGCCGCTGTGCATGCGGAGCTCGTACGGGGTGCTCAAGGCCAACCACCACCTGAAGCACGAGGCACGCCTTCAGTTTGGGCTGTTCCTGAAGGGCATCGGTCTGGGCATGGAGGACGCCCTGACGTTCTGGAGGGCGGAGTTCATGCAGGGCGGCAAGACGGCGGAGGATTTCGAGAGGCAGTACACGTACAACTTCAAGCACCAGTACGGGCAGGCGGGCAGCCGCAAGAACTACGCCCCGTACTCGTGCGCGAAGGTCATAAACTCCTCGCCGGACACGTCGGGCGCGACCGGGTGTCCGTTCAGGATCTGCAAGCCGGCCGACCTGGCGAAGAAGCTGGCGGGAATGAGTCTGGCGACGGACGTGGTGGCTGCCGTGGTGCACAAGGCCACGGAGAGGCACTTCCAGGCAGCCTGCACGATGGTGTACGAGGCGCGGCACGCGAAGATGCAAGCGGAGGGGGGCGTGCATCACCCGAACCAGTACTTCAAGGAGAGCCAGAGACACTACAAGGAGAGGCAAGGTGATGCGGGGGCTCAAGTACAGCTTTAATAAATGTGAAAGACACGCGATTCAGCCGCTTTTGTCGTTGGACTGCTTAGAAGAAAGCTCCTTCCGCGCCTCGGATGGCGCATTTAGGTAGAAGTCCATCATACACCAATAGCAAGCCTGATTGAGATATGACGATGAATGGACTCTGGTCCATCCACACGAGAAGCATAGCACCATACTGTTGTATGTGGCAGGACTACCATGCTTATATATAAACTATCTAAAAAACAGCGCGAAGTCTAAGAGTTCCCGTGGATGACTTTGTGAATTTGAAGAGTGTGTGTATAAAAGCAGTCATGCGGCACGGCATGGACCCAAACCCATCATCGAAAACAAATGAATATAGTAAATTGGTCTCAAGGGTGAATGCGTTAAATGACGGTGATGATTACGCGGCCGTACATGCACTCATAGAAAAGCAGGTCAGGGAATGTCCCACGATTCTACAAGAGCTACGTATGAACAACAAAAAGACGACACACTGGGCATGGTGGGTTTTTCCGAACGAAAGGATTGGTGCAAACGAGCCTATACCAAAGACATGTGTCACCCCACAAACAGCAGAAACACTTTTGCATCGCGCGCCTCTTACCTGGCGCGAATGTCTTGAGGATATCGTTTTACTGGTACAGATTGAAGAAAGAACTCTGAAGGAGAGTCGCATGTCTGAGAATGCTCGACGCACCATAGCACTGGCTAAGATATTTCCTGAACAAGCCGATCATGGCCGAATTCAAGGATTCGTAACATTCTGGAAGACACAGAGTTGTACTCCGCAGTGGCTTCGTGACATATGTGATAGTCTTGATATCAGGATTACAAAATAAAAATTAAAATGTAATAATTATTTAAAAAAAATAAAAAAAAATAGTAATTTTCGAAGAGACATTTTGCAATTTCAGTGGGCATGTCGATGACGAACGAGGAGCGCGAGGGGTTCCGTGCATCACGCGCCATGTTGCAGTCCAAAATTCAGAACGACGTCGTTGCTGCGGACAGCCTCATCGTGCAGGGCAGGATGCTACAGCACGAGAAGAAGGACTTGCACGGGGCCGTGGAGAAGTACGAGGCGGCCCTGTTGCTGCTGAAGGGTGACAAGGAGGCGTCATGGATCATGCTGCAGAAGAAGCGGGACAAGGAACAGATGGTGCTCAGGGACCTAGACCTTATCTTGTCGGCCATAGCCAATTGGCTTGAGTAACCTGATAAGTGGTGGATTTATTGAATAAACGTGGTGCAAAGCACACCTCTTTTTGAACTACTCCACAGCACACTGCCGCTTGGGTGTGCTAATACTGCATCTCGAGCTTGGAGAGAAGCGTGCCCAATTCTGCGGTGCGCCTTGGAGTTACAGAGCGGGGATATTCGCCATACATTTCGACGTCTTCATCTGCAAGACGCGATTGCTTTGTTCCCACAATCGGATCATACGTGAACGCTGACCTGAGTCTGTTTATCATCTCAGTTACATCATTTGTAACATTAACGGTCGTGAGAAAATTTTTGTCTTTGTGTTTGTAGTCCACTGGAAGATAATTCTTAAACATCATCCACTTGTCTTGCAAATGAACGATTAGGTATCTAAACTGTACCAGATCATTTTGGATATTGCGCGTCAATAAATGCAACAAGACATCATCTTGTGCTATCTTTTGCAGATCCTGTAGACCGAAGATCAAATGAGTATTCACATCTGAAAGTTGCTTAAGTGGTTCAAAAAAATCCCTATTCTTGTTTGAAATAAACTTCCTTAGATCTTTTACTTTATTGTGATATTCCTCGAGTAGGTCGAGGTCGAGTGGAATGTTGCCAGTCTGCATTCTAGGATATCGCCTTTCCGTTGACATACGCAAGAAGGTCAACTCTTTTATACTATTTCTTTTTTTTTTGTCGTCTTTTTAAAAACCACGTGTTATTACATTTGCCCATATTTGCTGTGAGAGTGTTCGGAGCGGCATGGGCACAACAGAGCCGCGACAGAGGACGTGGTCGGACGCGCAGATGTACACGCACTTGGCGCTGGTTCCCGGGGTGTGGATCGCGCTGCAGCGGGAGCCGCCGATGCTCGAGCTGGCCGTGCTGCAGGGCATCGTGTGTGTGCTCTCGCTGTGGTACCACCGGAACTACGAGTGCGAGTGTGCTCTGGCGAAAGTCGAGCACGCGTTTGCGCATGCGCTTTTCGGGTATGGGGTCGCACAGACGCTGTTTAGTCCCGGGCCGTGGATTTTGGTGACGAACCTGGCGTGCGCGTGTGTGACGTCGACGGTGTATGTGGTGACGTACGACAACAAGGCGCTGTGGGAGAGGTGGCATGCCTTCGGGCTGCACGTGGTGCCTGGGATCTGGTCGGTGATCATCGCGTCGTATCATGAGCCGTTCTTGTAGATGCATGTTTCTGGGCTGCAGTCGGCTGTTGTGGGGGTGTATGAGGCGCAGTAGGAACTTTGACGTTCACTCGCTGATTGGCAACAAAACAGGACCGTGATTCGCGTCTTCGTGATTGTCGGACCACTCCTCTCCACACCAGCACGGCTGTTTGATATTGTTGATCTCTGCACGCCATTTCTTGGGCCGGCATATCTTCTTGTAAAGGGGCATTTTCTCGGTTTTCGGAGAGCTTATCATGTGTTGTGTAAGAAGAGACTGTTCTCGTAATGAGGAAAATATGTTTCTTATTTCCCGTTTTTATTAAAGATTCACAACTCAGACAGTTTCACGGAGCGTGTTTCACCGAGCGTGTTGAGGGTGTGAAAGAGAAACTCGAGTTTCACAAGTTCCGGGTCACGGACGGAAGTCGCCTTCCACAACTTGGACCCGTACGTCCAGTACACCCAATCGTCGGAGCCCAAGTTGGTGAAGTGCTGGCCGTCGTCGAGGACATCGGTGCCGGAATCGACGACGGAGCCGTCGACCCAGACGGGCTCGGGCGGGAGGCCGACAGCGACGCCCATGTTATGGTCCTGGAGCACCTGATCAAACCACGGCTTGAATGCACACGGCCCTTTTCCTGGGACTTCGCCGTACTCGCTCTCGTGCCTGCCGCTGACGAAACACGCCAGGCACGCGCACGCAGGGCCACCCTCTGCCTGGTTTGCAGTGGACATCGCCTCTTTGAGGAAAAAGGGACTGTGATCTTTCCAGAACAGCTTGAGCTTGAGCGCCTCGTTTTCGCGCTTCAGTTCGAGAAGGCGTGTGTCAAAGAGGATCTTGGACACGACCGCGAGCCTTTCGACACCGTTCATGTTTTGGTGGTGTTCAAACATTTCCAAATTTATTTTTTTTATTTTAAGTTTTTTAAAATCGAAATGATTCGGATTGTTGCGCCCTGGAGGCACCCTGAGCTCATTTTTTCAATTTTTTGTGTTATTTTTTTCTATAAATTTGGGCGCCAAAATTTACGAGCAAGAACATGTTCGAGGAGAGGGACTGTGCACAGGACCCGTGGGCAAGCGCCATTGTGCTGCATGAGGAGATGGCACAGGACAGATACTATAGCAGAATGTATGAAGGAATGCTAGAGTGGCACGAGCGTCCGCGTTTGCTTGGTTTTGCGAACGACAGTTGGCACGGGCCGTTTTCTGGAGCTCCCGAAACGTGGACGGGCCAGCCAGACCCCTGGGTCGACCAGCTGCTGCTCTCGTCGACGGAGATAACGTTCAGGGTGCCGTTGTCGTTGGTGCCACTGATTATGTATGGTTTTTATTAAATGTACATGAAAGGTCTGTCACTTTGAGCTCTTCTCGTAGTCTAGCGCATGCATGATGTGGTTGTTGAACTCACGCTCGCTCGCGGCGACGTTCACGAGCTGTGTGATGGCCCTGTGCCACGCGACGTCGCGGGCGTCGATGCTGTCGCTGCTGGAGCGCATGTACGCGAGCTGTGCGTGGGAGTAGGCGCCGGAGGCCTCGGCGAGGCGGATGGTAGCGGAGCTGAGCAGGCCGCGGCAGCCTGCGACGGCGCGCGGAGGACACAGCTTTCGCAGCATGGGAGGGAGAGACAGGCTTGTATGACGTGAAGGTGCAAATGTTTTTTTTAATCCCAACCCGAAATTTCAATGTAGCCGAAGCGCGTGGAGGACATGATGACAGGGATGCCATCACCGGGGTAGCAGATGTGCATGTTTGAGATGTGCACACTGAAGAAGTTCGACTGCAAGCGTCCGCTTCTCCATATGTCATATATCCACCAGAACACGTCGTCCTGGAAGAGGTGATTGCCTGCCATGCTGAGGCTGCGCAGTGCGGGCATGCGCCGCAGCGACGCCTGGAAGTCGACACTGTCGGCGAGGGCGAATCCACAGTTGTCGATCTCCAGGTTTCGGACCTTGGAGTCCTTGATCCACTCGAAGAACGCAGGCTTGTCCTCGTTCGTGATCAAGTTGTCGTTCCACCCGAGTGTGCGCAGTGTTTTGCTGACGTTTTTGAGCATCGTTGGGCGCACTCCAGGGCAGTTTGCCACGGACAAGCTCTCGAGTTTCTCACTGAAGGGCGGAAACCCCAAATGCAAGTGACGGAAATTGTTGCCGTCAAGTCTCAGGTGTATGAGGTTGCGCATGCTTGCGAGCTCACAGAGAAAACTGAATCCGATGTGCATCCTGCAATCGGTCAAGTTCATGCACAAGATTTGGGCTTTGGTGTGTGGGGACAGACTCTTCATGCCCTTCGTGAACGATTCGCTGTCGAAAAGGGCGTTGAGGATGGAGAGCAGCTTGGCACGTCCGACTTTCAGACAGTGGAAGACGACATCGAGGATCTGGGCCGTGCTGATCACGTTGTAGCCGGCGGGCACATGCTGCAAGTCGATGCGGAGCCCGTCGACGCTCTGGAATTTAGCGGCGATGTTCTTGATGGCCTCGAAGTACGACCTTTCGAAGTACGCCAGGTGGCAGCGCGGAAACGGGGACATCATGACGAGGTGCTTGCCGGACATGTGCAGGTCGAGGCTGAAGGTGCCGCTGCACTGGTGCAACTGCTCGACGAGGTTCTTGCGGACGCGGCAGAGGCGGAGCATGGCGCTGCGGTCGCAGTCGAAGATGTCGCGCGGGAGGACGAAGAGGACAATGTGCAGGAAGAGCTGAGCCAGCTCCGGCATGTCATCGTTGCAGTTCATGTTTGTGGGTCGAGTAGCAAATTGGCAGGATTTGAGATTTTTTTCCCACGTTTCACACGTGTTTTGTATTTTTTTTATTTTTTTTTGTATATAAGACCGGTGCCTGCATCGCATAGGACATGGACGCCGAAAAGCGTGCAATCGACGCCGAACTCCGCGCCATCTTGGTCGAGCACGGGCTCGAGTACGGAGCGTGGAGGCTTGCGAGGGTGGGCATCCTCACCAAGGGCGACCTGCCCAGCATGTGGGCGAAAGACCAGGATCTTTTCGGGGAAGACGGCTACTCGCGCGGCACGTTGCAGATCTTCAAGAACGCCCTGCGCAAGTACGCCCCGAGCGGTGAATAGAAAGCGTGTGAAAGTAGAACGGACAGGTTTTTGTTTCTTTAAAAAATAAAATACACGTGGTGCAAATTTCAAACCGAATTGATTGCGATGCTCTCAAAGATCCCGACGTACAGCATGTGTAACGTGACGCACGCCATGTGTAGCGCCATTCACTCGGAAGACTTCAGCGCCCCCGAGCCCGCCGCGTCCGAGCAACCAGCCGTGTGGAGCTTCACACGCAAGGAGCTTGTGAAGGAGGACGAGGACTGGGTCTTGCTGTGAAGCGGCGAAATCCTGGGATTTGTATATACGTAGACAGCATGGCCGTCATCGGCGCGACTTTTCTGAAAATGCTTGCGTATCTAGGCTTAGCCCTGGCGGCCGTGCTTGCGCTCCCGGCGACCAACGCGCTGTGTTTTGCGGCGTTCGAGGTGCCAGACGAGCACGGCGAAAGCGTGTGGACGGCGTTCACTGGGCCCTTCAGGCTGTTGTGGTACGGCGACGACGAGTTTTATCAATAAACTGCCAAACTACTTGTACATGTGTGGCTCTGCAGAGTAGTAGATGCCCAGCTGCATTGCGATGACGACGTCGTCCTTCATGCCGCCGACCTTGCCGCTGAGGGCCGCGCGCGTCTTGCCAAAGACGTTCTGTGCTTCTTTGAACTGGAGGGAGTAGACCGTGAGCTGCTCGTGGAGGCGGCGGGCGTTGCCGTCGGGGTCCTCAGAGAGCAGCGGTTTCAAGATGTTGATGCGCTGCTCGCGCATCATGGTGTTGGTGAGCGTGCACATGCCGTGCTTGATCTCCTCCGTCGTGAGGATGCCGTAGCGCTTAGCGGCGTGGTCGATGCGGTGGCGCGTGTGCGGGATGTTGCGCAGGGCGCGCTCGTGGTGCTCGGCCTCGAAGCCGAGGTTGCGCTCGCACATGATGATGATCGGGGAGAACTTGAGCTCGTGCACCGCGCTGATGCGCTGGACGTGCCGCTCGACGAGGGCGAACTGCTTGCTTGGTTCTGTACAAACACACGTGTCAGTTTTTGTAGTTTTGAGTAAAAAATAAAGAATATACATTTGTACCTTTACATCCCGAGAGCGTGTCGATGCCGATGACCTGCACAGGACAGAGCATGCAGAGTCAGAACACAGACATCATAGACAAGATCATCTCACCCATCAACGAAAGGTTCCTGGAGACGTGCATCGAGGAGAGCCTTGCGTGTCTGCAGGACGAGTTCTTCCGCGACGCGCCGTGCGAATCGCTGGAGAAGCTGCGGAGCTACGCGAGGCGGGCCGTGCATGCGCACAAGGTGGGCATCTTCTTCCTGCTGCTGAACATCGACCAGAAGCTGAAGCAGAAGCTGATGCACGCAGACCAGAACCACGCGAAGCTCGCGCGGTTCTTCACGGACCTGCGGCAGGAGCTCGTGACCGTCTTTTTCTGCTCGTCGCAGCCCGTGCCCGAGTTTGTGTTGAAGTGCAAGCAGGGGTATCTGATCGCGTGAGGAGTGGAGCTCACCGTGACGATGCCGCGCTGGCGGACGAGGCTGACGATGGCGTAGTCGGAGCTCGGGCCGCCCGCGGCCGGGTCGATGACGAGGAAGACCTCCTGGTCCTTGACGAACTCGAGCGGCTGCGCGGCGAAGAGCTCGTCGATGTCTGTCTTTCGGAAGACCTGTTGCAGGCTGTCGAACGCGAGCCCCGCGAGCTCAGACTTGATGAGGTCCGGGCGGTCCTGCATCATGACCTTGAGCTTGCGGTGGCGCTCGGCGCTCTGCCACTGTGGGACGAGGTGGAGCATGTGGACCTGTGAGAAAAAGTAGAGGCATTGTCAGCGGTGGTTAAGCTTTGGGAATATATAAAGGAACGTTGATTACTCAGCATGGAAATTGATAATGATCAAGAGCTTTTCGCCGCCATATGTTCGTTATTCAAAATTGAAAAGATTCACCAAATTCTCAATGTTTCAGATGCTCAAATTCGTTCAGTGTGTACGGTCCCCGAGCTTGAAAAACTTATAATTGATTTGAAAGGAGAAATTATGAAAAAAATGGCCGACAGACTCATGCATAGGAAAGCAGCTGTTATTAGCACTACCAGACACGACCCCTCTGATTTGCAGAGCAGATTACAAAGGTTCAACTATTGAAGAAAATCGAGGTATAATCAGCGGTTGTGTGGTCTCCGGCTGAAATACAGAACATGATGCACGAGAAATACAAGCACGCGAAGAAAGTGTCGCAGAGGGAGCGGACGCGGTGTCGGGATGAGAAGTACTCCGGGCGGGCCGGGCCGCCGGACTGCATGGAAGTGGAGGCGGAGGCGGAGGCGGAGGCGGAGGCGGAGGCGGAGGCGGGGGTGGTGCAAGCGGTGGAGGTGAAGATGGAAGGGGAAGAGAGTGTGGGGGGCTGGGACATAGTCGGTGGGGATGAGCACTTACACAGTCATGACTCTTGCCCTCCTCCTTGCACTTCTCACACACGAGCTCGATGCAGCGTGTCGTGAAGAGGGGGCGGCCGGTCGACGGGTCGCGCATCTTGATGAGGCGGGTGTAGAAGTTGATCTCGGAGGTGAGGGTCGATATGGCGACGAGGGAGGCGGTGCCGACGCTGAGGATGGGCGCGACGGTCTCGTAGAAGAAGCCCTCGTCGCAGTAGGCGGCCTCTTCCAGGATCAAAACGTCGCCGCCGGTGCCCTTGGTGGTGCCGATCTGCACAAAAAAAGATGGGTTAGGAATAGCTGAATTATACACGGAAGTGCTTTATATGTGAATAGCAGAAAGAATAAAATCACATCAATGCTTGGCTGGTCGTAGTCACTGTGTAGTTTCAGTTTTGTCTCTGTGCTCCGCTGCCGATGGCGCATGCGTGCATGCACGAGATAATCGTCGAACGAAGAAGGCACGTAGTTCTCCCGTGCGTCTTCGACAGAGGATGTGATTTCCAAATCTACATCCTCCTGACGATGCATGATAAGCACGCGCCTTCCTTTTATGTGTGTAACTTGCGATTAAGCATATAAAAGCAGTAGGTTAGTCGCAGATGGCTACTGAAATTGCGGAAATATACAAAACAATCGTCAAATTGGAATACGACGATGTGAATGGCTTAACTCGTGTATATGATCAATTGCATGTTTTTCAGGAAAAATATTCTTCCCAGATAGATGGCAGAATTTGCAACATATTGGACAAGATAATGTCAAGGAAAAGTAACTTAAATACATCGAATTTCGATTTTCTGAAGATGAAGGACCAAAATGAGAAATGGGAAGCACTGACAAAGATACAACTAAACTTTGAAGTAAAAAGAGGTTTCCAGCCACAAGATACTGACATCCTGTGGAGATTTTTGAAAGATGAAGACTTGAGTACTGAGGAACAAAGACATGCGTTGGGCGTCGAGAAAAAAAGTTATCAGATTTGGCAAAGCACGGATCTTGCACGTGAGAAAGATAAAGGCATTCAGGAAATCGACAATCTCGTTGCAAAATGTGTCTGCACACTGGACAGGCGTCTGAAAATTTTTTGCATGTCCGAAACGGGTGAGAGGTTGAATTATCACGGTTCAACGACTGCCGAGCCCAAACAGGTACGGTTATTGCTGTATCAGATGGAGCAGATGCTGTTACAATGAAATAAAAACAGAAAAACAGAGTGCCTTGTGTCTGGTTCCGCACTCCCCCCGCGTGCGTTTTAGCACTTAAGCGCTTATGCGCTGCGCCCGCGGGCTTCGTCCGGTGACCCGCCACCGTTGCCGGCAGAGGTAACGCCCCAGACACCCGACGATTTGCGGGCCATGCCCAACATAATTAGGTTTGTTTTGGTTGCTGCAAGCACTCTGTACCGCGAGGGGATCGATGTGTATATATAGACGGTCTTTTGGATTTCACCGCGATTGCGGAAATATTTTATTAAAAAAAAATATTTTTTTTTGCTTATTTTGAAGAGACACTTTGAAAAGACACAAAACACAGAAGAAGATGGGGAAGACATGGAAGCCGGACAAGGCCCCCGGGCGCAAGCGCGGGCAGAAGCAGCGGTTCGAGCGGCAGAAGACCAGGAAGGACTTCGCCAAGAACATGGAGGCTGCCGAGGCTCTTGCGCGGGAGTTCTACAACGGCACGAAAAATGCGATCCTTACCGTCATCAGTGACGTCTGCGACCTTGAGCAGAAATACGTGGACTGGGCGCGCAACAGGTACCGCTACCTCAAGTTCAATGAGCCCATGACCCCGCTGCACAAGGACATGGACGAGACGTGGCGCGAGATCATCGTCACACGCGAAGCCTGCGCCAAGGCGACGGAGGCGCGCACGCGTGCGAAGCGCATGGAAATGCACCACCGGGCGGTGGAAGCGTTCCGCAAGCGCAAGTTCCAAAAGCGCATGCTGCGCGAGTTTGGTATGGAAGTGTAGGCTCGTCTATATTTTATGCAGTCGATTGATGATGGAACCGATATCAATGCGTTTCCTGGTAGGCTCGTGCTCGAAGCCATGCATCTTGACATTCGTTGGCTGGCGACAATAAAAGCATTTTTTGACCTCGAGCTTGTCCTTGTACTCCCTACAGCAATCGTAGCATACATAATGTCCACACACTCCAAATACCAAGCCGAGGTCGTTATGCGGGCGTTCGTCTCCGCACAGCACGCACTCGCGCAGGTCCACAACCTCTTTCCTTGCGATCCTGTACTCGCTGGGAATGTCGAATAGAATGACGTACATCACTCCATTTTCAGGGAAGAAAATGCCTTTGCTGTGGTCTGTGTATCCACTGAATAAGCGCTCGTCAGAAACATCAAGAGCCGTGGCGCCCTCGGATATGGCAGTTGTCTCGGTGTTAGGGACGTTGCAGATTCTGAAGTAGTGTCTCCCGTCCGCACAGTCAGAGAACTCATTCTTTCGCGTTGATTGCACGGAAGGAATGCCGAAGGTGTCACCCTCTTGCATGAACCAGTACCTCTGGACGTTTGCCAGGAACCATGCATTATCGATCCACGCCAACCAGCGCTGTGGAAAACACACGACGGATGTGATGTACTCCTCTAGATCAGGTTTGTACGTGAAATCTGCAGTCGTCGTGATCGCCTGCAACTTCAAGGTCCAATTGAGCTCCTGTTGTAGGACGTGAACGTCGGACGGTTGCACATCGAATCTGTACCGCGACAAAATGACTTTCCAATCCGCTGCCCTTTCGACGTGCGGCAACAAACTGTCGTTTGGTCTCTGATCCAGAGCGTTTGCTGTCAGTGGCACGGTCTTCCTGGATTCGGAAGATTCCAGGACGAAGGTGCAGTGCGCCAGGAAAATCTCGAACTTTCTGACGTCGGATTCGACATCGCACTCTTGTGCAAACTGACCTCCTCTAGTTCCACCACGCGTCCCTCCTTTCGTTCGGGATCTTGTAATCTCCGGCTCTCCGAAAAGGATCAAGGCGAGGCCGTTTGCAGAAGACATGCGAATGAGGAACCGGTGCTATATGCACACACCGAAATAAAAATTCTTTTTTAAAGCGCCGACCCCGTTTTTGCGACTTTTATATATATACAGACTCGCAAATATGGGGTCGCTCGTGTCAGCACGAGCATCATTTTGTTCTGGCGCTGAGCGCCTTCTCGACCTTTGCGAGGACGAGGCGCAGGTCTTTGCGGATGTCGACCAAGTCGCGGAGGTTGTCCTGGTAGCACGTTTCCTGCACGAACTCGTAGTTCTCCTTCTCCCAGCGGTGGGCGAGGTAGTCGCGGACGAGCTGCTGCTGCTCCGACTCCTGTAGGTAGTAGAACTTGCGCCAGAGCTTCTGCCTCCGCTTGCTCGCACTCTCGGTGCTGATGGTCCCCCAGTCTGCGACCTTCTGCTGCTGCTCGTAGACGAGGAAGAGCTCGTGCATGTACTCCCAGTAGGCGCGCTGCGGCTTGGTGAGCGCGTGATATTCGACCTGCATTTCCTGCGGGCGCGGCAGGACGTTGCCGTCGGCTTCGCGCGACTCGAGGCTGCGCATGCACTGGAAGAAGTTGAAGAGCGACGGCGAGCGCTTCTTGCGCCCGAACTTGTCCTTCCCGCGGCCAACGCGGCGTGTGGGGAGCCCGTGCTCGACGGCGAACTGCTCGTCGACGGCGGGGGGGCGCTCGGGCGGCTTCGGGAGGGACTCGGGGAGGCCGGTTTGCAGGAAGAAGTTGCTCTTCCAGACGCTCATGGCGGCGGGCGCGGGGCGGTGCGCACACGCAGGAAACTATTTTTTTTCGTTATAAAAGACGGCTGTGGAATGAGCATGGATGACGTCGCTCCATACGGACCTTCCGTCGATCTTGAACCGTTGAATGTACACGAGGACGAAATTTACGCTGCTGCACTTGCTGGGATGCAACCGTTTGAAAGTATAGAAGAATGTCAAGCACAGTATGACCTAGAAAAACAAAACCTGAATCGAATAGTTGAAAACGCGACGACAACACAACAAAATACAGGAGAAAACGAGGACATTGCACTCATTTTCTTACATTCCTGGCTCCGAAGACTGAACAACGTTCAAACGCGTCAGCCAAACATGCGAGCTAGAGACAGAGTTCCTCATTTAGTTTATCCTGAAGCGCCGGTAAAGAATATGAACTTGCTTCTAGACTTGTACCGTACTCTTGAAGAAAGCGGTCAAGCAAATTATTGGCAAACTATCGTCGATGGACAAACCTTGAAATCTCTGTGTTTTCAATGCCTTGCGAGACTCATCGTAATATGCCAGCAATCCAAAAACTTTAACGAACCGACTGCAATGCCTTATCGTTTACCGGTCGAAACGTACTTTGACCACGAAAACGTACGACCAGAGCAAGAGCCTACAGGAGAGCCTACGGGAGAGCCTCCGGAAGGAGCGTTGCAAGCACTGCTTTTGCAGTTGAAGCACTTGATTAACTGAAGTGGACTCCCATTTTCTGCGTGACAGTATAAAGGACAGCATGTACCGTGGTATCATTTCTAAGAATGAGCACCGCGGCGCTGGATTGCTACAACAACGGAGTGGAGTCCTTCAATCTTGCACGCAACGCCTACGAAAACGGCAACTGGCAGCTTGCTCACTCTCGCGCCAAGGACGCCATCATAGACCTCAATATCTGGAGGGTCTACATGACGGACCTCGGAGAAACTACTCCGAGTACTGACGAGTACATGTGGATGGCACAGCACATCATCGACACGGCGCAGCCGAAGCTCGAACTTCCCGTGGATGCGCTGATGCAGGAGATGCAGCAGCACTTCCAGGGTATGCAGATGTAGGGACATGCATAGTGATAGTGTGTTTGCTTTATTGAATAAAGGTGCAGTCGAGTACTAAAAATTGCGCCCGATGTCAGTGGCAAAGTCCGCCCACATGTCCTTTGAGCTCGAGACGTCTCCCGGGCCGATCTCGGTCTCGGCCTTGCGCTTGGAGCCGGTGCGGCTCTCCGGCGTGGCGAACGCAGTGTCGACCCTGCCGCGGAGCTCGTTGTTCTCGAGGCGGAGCTTCTCGAGGTTGTGCTCCTGGCGCTCGTGGAGCGCGGAGGCCGCGACCATCATCTGCCAGACGCCGTTCTCGTCGGCGGACTTGTTGATGAGGGTGTCGAGGCCGGTCTTGAACTGCTGCTTGACCGTGTCGTCCTTGGTCTCGACCGCGTCCATCCACTTCTTCATGAGCGTGTCCATGGCGCTCTGCATCGCCGCCTTGGTCTTCTGGGACATGCGCGCGGCGCGCTCCTCCGTCTCTTGCAGGCGCTTTTCGAGCTCCTGCTTCTGCTGCTCGAGGTTCTTGATGTGCGTGAGCACGTTGTTGAGATCTTGGGTCTCCGGTCGCCTGTCTGCTGTGGCAGTGTTTTCTGAGGACATGCATGCTGAGCTCGGGTCTTAAATATTACGGACGCGTATTCCAAAAATTGTTACGCGTCTATCTTTTTCCGCAGCTCGCTGATGTGCATTTGGGTCTTGTCGAGCCGCACGTCCTGCATCATCATTTCGCGCCGCAGGTCCTGGAGCTTGGCCTGCATGTCGGTGACGTCCGTCCTGACGTTGTTCCGCTTGTGCTCCTCGGCGAGCGACTGCATCTCCGTCTTCAGCTGGCTGACGCCGTGCTTGAACTCGGTCTCGTGTTGCTGCCTGAGCATCTGCACGTCCTGCTTGAGCGCCTGCAAGTGGCTGTCGTTCCTGCCGCTCGCCTGCTGCTCCTTGAGCATCTCGACGTCGTGCTTCAAGGCGTGCACCTGCCGGATGTCGTGCTGGAGCATCTTGACGTCGCGGTCGGTGGTGCGCATGACGGCGGCGTTCTGCGAGCTGTTGAGGTGGTGCAGCGAGAGCTCCTGCACCTTGTCCTCGAGCTCGTGGATCTTCGCGTTGTGGTTGTTCGCGGACATCATCTGTACCTTCATCTCGAGCTCGCGGATCTTGCTCTGCTGCGCCTGGAGGGTGTTGGACGTCTGCAGGTCCATCTCCTTGGACATTTGCGCGTACGTGTCGAGGCGCTTCTGGATGGACTGCGCGTCGACGGCCTGCGTGCCCGCGACGAGCTTGCCCTGCTTAAAGTCGGCGAGGATCTGCTGCATCTCGTTCTGCGTGGTCTCGAAGTTCTGCATCTTGCGCTTTGTTTTCTCGAGCGCCTCGCACATGGCGTCGAGCAGGACGTGGTGGTCCGGCGAGAGGGTGTTACTGAGCTTCGAAATGACGCTCTCGTGGTTGCCGACCATGGTCAGCATCTTGGTGAGCAGCGTCTGTGCGATCTCGTCCTTCCTCTGCAAGTTCGCTATCGTTGAGGTCTGCCGTTGCAGGTCGTTTTGCATGTCGGCTGTGAGCGAGTTTTGCGCCTCGAGGTTCGAGTGCAGCTGCGAGCAGATCTCGTGCGTGAGGCTCGCCGCGCTCCTCTGCCTGTTCTGCACGTCGGCGAGGTTGCTCTCGTGCTGGTTCATGCTCCTCTCGAGGCCAGCCGTGGCGGAGGCCTGCGCCTGGATGTTGCTGTGCAGCTGCGAGCAGATCTCGTGCGTGAGGCTGGTCGCGTTCGACTGCTTGTGCTTCAGGGCGGCCATATTCCTGTCGAGGCCAGCCGTGGCGGAGGCCTGCGCTTCGATGTTGTCGTGGAGCTGCGAGCAGATCTGGTGCGTCAAGTCGGTCGCCTTTCTGTGCCTGTCCTGGAAGTCCGACAGGCTGCTCTGCTGCTGGCCGACGTTGCGCTCGAGGTCTGCCGTGGCGGAGGCCTGCGCCTCGAGGTTGCTGTGCAGCTGCGAGCAGATCTGGTGCGTCAAGTCGGTCGTCTTCTTGTGCCTGTCATGGAAGTCCGACAGGGTGCTGTGGAACCGGCTCACGTTCCGCTCGAGGCCTGCCGTGGTGGAGGCCTGCGCTTCGAGGTTGTCGTGCAGCTGCGAGCAGATCTCGTGCGTGAGGTTGGCCGTGGCCTTGTGCTTGTCGTGCAGGCCCGAGATGCTGTTCTGGTACTGCTGCAGGGTCGTGGCGTGCGAGCCGAGCTGCTCGTTCATGTGCGAGCAGATCTCGTGCGTGACGGACGCGACCTCCTTCTGCCTCTGGCTCGTGAGCGAGGATTGCTTAGCGTGCTCTGCCAGGACCATGGCGTGGTCCTGGATGTACCGCATGACGCTGCCCGAGTCTGCGGGGGCGGTGCGTATGTCGCTGTCGAGCTCGAGCAGGCTCTTCTGCAGCCCGGGGATGGACGTCACGATCTCGTGCTGGTTCCATGCGTGCTCGTGGGTCTGCGCCTGCTGGCGCTGGTTCTGCACGTGGATCTGACTTTGGGTCGGGTACAGGTTTGCGTGCGGCACCGTGGCCTGGGACATGGGCACGTGGGCGGGCGTGCTGTTCTCGACGTGCGGGAGGACCATCACGTTCACGCGGGCGGGGGTGAAGGGACTCTCGAGGCTCGCCGGGTTCTGCTGCTTGAGCATGTGCGGGAACAAGTCGGGGTGTGTGCTGTGCGTGCTCGGCACAGCTATGGAGATGGCAGAGCCGACCGGTTCCTGCTGTCTCATGTTTCTAGTTGCATAAGACATGCACGGAAAGACGTATTGTTTTATATGATTCTAGACAAATTTGTTGTGATCCTGGAAACGCGGCTTCGTCGGGATGTACTGGCAGAGGATGAGTGCGTCCTGGTACCACGTGTCGAGCCGGCTCAGGTTGCGCAGGACGTGATGCACGTGCTGGGCGCGGTACGACTCCGTCGACTTGCGCATGGACACGTGCATGTGCAGCTGGAAGACGCTCGGCATGTAGTGGAAGTACAGGTGGTACTTCTTGTGCTGCTCGGGCTCGTGCACGAGCAGCCACTGCTTGACGAACGCGACCACTTCCTTCAGGACGTCGATGTGCTTCGCGCGCAGATCGCGGATGCTGTGCAGGGCGGTGTCCTTGAAGATCACGAGGTAGCGGTTGTCGGTGCCGCGGTGCAAGTCGCGCGCGAGCAGCCACTGGCTGTTCGTGTGATGGATTGTCTCGCCCGGGCAGTGCAGCTCCGCGATGAGGTTGAAGATCCACTGGTTCTGCCTGCGGTTCTCGCGCAGCATCGTCTGGAAGTCTGCGGCGTAGTACGTCTCGGGCGCGCATATGATGGGGCTGCGCACACACTGGGCGTGCGTCTCGCGTTTCTTCCTTTCTCTGTGCGCCTTGAAATCACACGAAGTCATCTTTTAATATATAAATTTACGTGTCATATATCATGAACGATATTGTTGCCTTTTTCAGTCGGTGCTTGTTGTACACGGTCTTTGTAGTGGTCAGCAAATTCGAGAACATGCACACCGAGTTCGACATGTTTGAGCGTGTCGTGCTCACGTGCCTGCAGATCTGCGTGCTGTGCGCGGCGTGGCTGGTGTACGAGTGCTGCGCGTTCATTATTCGTTCGGTCTCGCGGCCGCAGACGTACGAACACGTGCTGGACACGCGGGAGAAGATCGAGCAGAGCGAAGACCTGCTCAAGACGGAAGCAGTGGCCAAGCCGGAGAGCCTCGACGGGGACACGCGCATCACGTTCGAGAACAGCGGGGCGCTGCGCAAGTACATCACGCAGGTGCACCTGGTCGGCATTGTGCTGTGGAGCACGATGCTGTGCAGCGACTACGCGCTGGACCAGACCGCCTTCATGTTCCTGCTGGGCATGCTGCTCGGGAACGTGGCGACGGTGGCGTTCAAGGTGCACGAGAAGAACATGCGCGCCGGGAAGATGCGCATGTACGCGGTGTACTGGGCGCTCATCGGCGTGCTGGTGGTCATGTACCTGGTGCACGACGGCTCGAAGGCGATACAGTACACCGAGGGCCAGCTCGGCCTGCAGCCGAGCCACCTTGCGTGGACGGACGCGCTGTGGCTCGTGAACGTGCTGCTCTCGCCGCTGTCGTGCGGGCTGACGTGGACGTTCTGGGTGGACGCGAACACGCTGCTCGAGCACTACCCGACGTCGATCTACACGAGCCTGCTGCTGAGCATCCCCGTGCTCATGTCCGTGGACCGGGCGTACATCTCGAGCCTGTCCACGCGGCACAACGCGCTGCTGACGGTGCACCTCTTCGTGACGGAGCCGGTGCTCAAGTTCATGACGATATACGTGCTCACGCTTTCTCTCGAGGTCGAGAGCGTGGTCGACGTGCTCGTGGTGAACGCGGCCGTGACCGGGATCTGCTACGTCATCTTCAGCGCGCACAGCGAGGTGTTTGACGCGGTCGTCGGGTTCATGATCACGCTGCTTCTGCTGTTCCACATCGCCCGCCTCGTGCTGCGCGTCATGCGGCAGCGCAAGCACACGCTCTTCGTGGTGGAGTAACTCGAGTGATGCATATAAAGGACGTGTGCGGTGGATGCATGCCAGTGGCGGACCTGTCGCAAGCACTCGCACAGCTGAAGGCGCTGTCGGCGAAGCATCCGGGAAGTCATTCGCCGGTCGATCACTCGCATGAGATTCTAATGCATAAGAATCGCGCAAAGCACATGGCGAGGAAGGCCTGCAAGTGCGTGTGCGGCGCGTGTCTTCGGAAGGATTACGAGTCCTGCACCTGCTCCGGGTGCTCCTGCTCACAGAGGTACGCTGGAGCGCGTGCCGGAGATTCCGGCAGGTAGCGCGGGGACGGCTCGGTGTCGCGGTTTTTGCTTTTGTCCTGAGTGTACATCTCTATCATCGCGTCCTTGCGCCTGACGAATTCGCGCCACTCGTGCATAATCATCCACTTGGTTACCATGTCTCGTGTGCGGACATGTTAAATACGGCACGGGGCCGTTCGTGTATTTTGCGTGTGGTGCGTCCTACAGCCTCGTTCTGAACGGGAACAGCGCGACGAACGCGATGTAAGAAGCGCCGAGGAAAAGCTTGGCAAAGACGCTCAGCCAGGCGTACATGAGGGACCCATACAGGAACACCTCGCGCACGTTGTTTCGGATGAGGATCTTTTGGATGGGTGGGACGAGCGCAAACAAACTGAACAAGACACACTGCCCGTACACGACGGCACGCAGCGGATCCTTCCACTCCGCCGACGCTTCGTAGCACCTTGCCTCGTGTTCGACGTTGGAGAGCTGGTTGATGATGACGAACCAGACGGCAACGTGCAGGAGCCCGGACGCAAAGAGACACAGCCACCACACCTTGTCACTGTACAGCCGGCACTGGCCGACAAGCATGTCGTGCTTCGAGGTGTACTGCAACTTTTTGAGCAAGCCCGTGTTTTCGCTTTGGGCGCTCTCGCTCTGAAAATCGACGGCGGTTTCTTGGTCGATCTCGCGCAGGACTTTCGCATTCTGCATCGCGCATTCCATGGGGAAGCCGAGCAGGACACAGACGAACTGGGCCGCAAAAAGAAAGATGACGGTGTGTGCGTCGCGGATCATCACACAGCCGGCTACGAGCACCACTTGCAGCGGAGACGTGAGTGCGTACTCGAGCCACCGCTGCAGGCAGGGCTTTCTAAAAAAGTCCACCATCTGCATGAGGAAGTATATCTGTGCGGTGGTAGCCACGGTGAAGACCAGCAGGAGCATGCTGTACCCATCGAAGTACTGCAGGCGGAAGAAGCGGAACTCTACAGGCATCCATGTCTGCACCACGTTTTCCAGCCCAAGCTCGGCATCAAACGACGTTTCGAGCATCAGGAGGCGATCGAGCGTAGACGGCTGCTCGGGGCACGACTTTGCGTACGCCTGCTCCAAGGTCCGAATAAAGGAAACGTCTGCCGGGTTGTGCCATGCGGTTGCATTTGTGTCGCCCACCACTCGTGTCCTGTAGAACGAGTACAGATGACTCGTCCTAGTCTCGTAGAGCAGGTACGAGGCACAGACTATCACACCGGCAAACTGAAAAAATGCAGAGATTCCGAACGTCAACTTGAACCTACTTGCCATTATCTTGTCGATGTTTTCAGTTGGCATGCGTGCATCGAGAGAGTGTTATATATCTTGCAGACGATTTACTACAATGCAATAACTTTTATGCAACGAATAAAATGTAAGTGACACGATACTTTTTAAGATGCGTGCCGTGCTCGGATGCAAATCGAGTTCAACAGCTCGCACCTGTTGCTGGTTCTAATTCTGCTGTGCTTGGTCTGCATGTGTCGGCAAATGACAGACATCGGCAGCAGCATCGCAAACATCATCGAAAAGTGCACGTGCAGCTGCATCATCTGCCCGTGCTTCGACGACTTCAACAAAGTCGAGTTTGCGCGAAAGACCGTGATCCTGTACATCTGCCTGCTCCCGATCACGTTCAACGCGATATTCTTTGGGCTCTCGTTCTTCAGCAAGTCCGACTGGGCGTCGTCGGTGGCGCTGATGGACTGGTACGCGAACGAGACGTCTGTCGTTTACCCGCACAGCAACACCGCGTTCGAGCCGCTGCCGCTGTCGCTGGCCCCGAGGAGCACCGCCATCATGGTGGACTACATGTTCTGCGTGATGCCGTTTGCGTGCAGCGCGATGCTGACGTGCCTGGTGTGGGTGCACTACACGACGCACGCGGAGCGCGGGTGCCAGTACCTGCTCGCGCCCGACACGCAGTGGGACCACGACCTCCCGCCCGCGCTGCTCGGGTACGAGCTCGCGTACTGCGTCGAGATGTTCTGCATGAACTTTTCGATGCTCACGGTGTCGTCGTCGGGGCGGTCTGCAGTTGAGGTCGTGATGGCGACGATCGCGCTGAGCCTGATCATGTGCACGTTCCTCAGCTTCTCGCGCCAGAGGCACGAGGACAGCCTGCAGCAGTCGGCGATGGCGTGCATGTTCTTCTTGCTGGCGGTTGTGCTGTGCGTACTCTGGAGCGTGATGCTGCAGCGCAGCTGCGTCGTCGCGTGCTGTGCGGCAGTCGTGCATGCGACGTGCGTCGCGCTGATCGTCGGCTTCCACTTCGGGGCGAACGGAGAAGCCAGCGCCAGTGCGGTCATCCTGCTGCGCGTGTCGGTCACGATGATAGCCTCCTTCCTGCACGTCGGCGTGCTGATCACCGGCCGGAATCGGCTGTGCTGACGGCCGGGGCCCCGGCGTTCGCGTCGGTGGCGGGGTCGCTTAGGAACCTGAGGGTTTTGCGCGGTTTCTTGGCCGGGCCTTGAGCGGCAACTGCGGGCGAGATTCCGAAGGACGCTGCGGTGGGAAAGCTTGACGTCAATCGAGCATTTTCTATGTCTGGAATATCGTCTAGACGGAATACTTCATCTGGGTCACCACCAGCATTACCAAAACCATTCGATCCACCAGCGATAGAAACTGCAATACTTCCAGCATTACTTCCATTTTCTGATTTCTCTGATTTTTTTGATACTGTGGATTGAGATCGCAAAGGTACATCACCTTGTTTCGAGGATTTCTCGAACTGAATCGTGACATTCTGGACGACGGTTTGTCCATGCCAGAGGTTGTTGTTAAGTCTGTGCATTTTCCCATATGTGAATTCGTGCAAAAAACCGGCGGCTTTATCGTCGCAGTCAATCTTCATCTTGACGTGAAACGCGACACCGTCTGTCTTCGTGGTCGAGGTCTTGATGGGAACTTGCACGCTGATTCCGGATAATTCTGATGTTTGATTGACGGTGCCTTGTTGTACAGCAACACTCATGTTCAGTGGCTGGAACTTAAACCCATTTTCTTTTTGATCTTTTTCAAAGCATATGAATTGAATACTCAACGGGCCCTTGTCAAATGTTTGTTTTTCTTTCAAAGTTACACTTCCCGAGTGTGCCGTGCAAAGATCGGGTTGCACTGTGACTTCGTACCTGTTTTTCTTCAGTCCCAGTGTGAAAATGTCCTTTGCATCGTATTTCCAGATTATTTTTTTGGGATGAACTTCTGCTGTGAGTTTCTTGTCGTCCGCGTCATGCTCTTCAACTTGAACCTTGATGGAAGGACCGAATACACCTCTGGTTTGACAGTCCGAGAAATTCTGCCAGACCGGAGAAAATGTGACTTCGAGTGGCAAGCCTTGGTTGAATGCCTTCACGCTGTTATTCTGTGCCCTCGTCTGGAACGTCTGTGCGATCCGCCAGTAGCCCTCTATGCGATGGTCACACCACAACTTGTTCTTGTCCACCCGACGCGCTTTCCCCGACGGCTCCCTGAGGATGTCGGGCACCAGCTGCCAGTATCCGTAATCGCCGTTGGCGTTCTGTGAGGTATCCACCGACATCGGCACAGGTTCTTTGTAGTACTTTGTCAGGTGGAACACCTTGGTCTTGACGGTCTGCTTTTCGAGTCGGAAGATGAGCTCGTCGCCGGCAATCACGGACGTTTCGTACCAGTAGTTTACGAGATCGACGTTCTTGCCGTCGACTGTCATTGTCGTGACGAAGTTGACGGCGGCTTGCACGGGCTGTCCGCCGTCGTGCTCGTGCTGCCCGCCCTGGTGCTCCGAGCCGGCGCAGATGCCGTGAGGGACGAAGCACTGCTGGACGAGCATGCGCAGGGCTTTGAATATCAGGACGTGGTCGAATGCATCCAAGTTTTGCTTTTCGCGCCGCTTTTTGAGCGCCGCTTTGAAGTCCGCATGCTTGATGAGGTCCTTCGCGACGTCCTCCCAGATTTCATTCGGTGACGCCTGCAGGCACAGCAAGATGTAGTTTACCACATCGATGGTCGCAAAGGCACACGGCGACACGCGGCCTCTGAACTGCTCGACGCTCGTGAACCACGCCCTGTCTGTGCCGTACAAGATGAAGGCGATGTCGCCCTGGTCGACGGCGTGCGAGACGGGGATGCGCCGGTCGCTGTTGTTGAAGCTCGGGAGGAAGAGCTTCGGGATGATGTACTGGAAGCGGTGCGGGATCTGCTGGTAGTTGCGGTCGGAGCCGGTGCGGGCGCTCTCGCCCATCGCGTACGGCGATATGTTCTCGAGGAGCGCGGAGGTCCCGTTGATGACGCCGTCGACGCTGCCGTCGGAGCCCGCGGGCCCGCCCGCCGTGGACGGCAGCGGGCCGCTGTTCATGAGCACGTCCGGGAACTGGAACCCCGACAATTGATCGAATAGCGATGACATGCCGGACACGACTCGTACGTTTATATACGCGCACGTGATTTCATAATTTGCCTATCAGCAGAAAAGGACACGACAAGAGCGCACAGAACCAGAGGCGCAGCGACAGGTACGACGAGCGGGCGGGCAGCTGCGCGGGGATTCCGCAGCAGCAGATGTAGAAGAGGTACGCAAACTGCAGCATCAAGAAGGCAAAGGCGATGATCTCGGAGGCCACCACGACCGCGCCAGTCTGCCCGAGCAAAAAGTTGGTGGCGAGGAAGAGGAGGCTCGCGAGGACGATGACCGTGTCGACCGCCCAGTGCATGCCGCGCATGGGCTTCATGTGGCGGAGGGTGGCGACGCTCGAGGCCTTCTGCAGGTTCCACCATATGATCTGCAGCGCCACGAAAAAGCCCGCGCAGAAAAGAGTCACGCCGTAGAAATGCAGCCAGCTGTCCCTCGACGTCCAGTCAAAGAGGACGATCGCGACGATGCCGACGACCGCGGCCACGCATGCCAAGAACGCTTCGTCGGAGTGTCCGGAGACACGCAGGCACGGCTGGTGCGGCCGCCTGGACCAGACCTGCGTGAGCAAGTGCGTTCGCGTCTCAGGGTGTCGTTTTCGTCTTTCGGCGTGCGCGTCCTGGCTGTCGCGCTGGGCAGTCACAGTCAGGTGGTGCAGGGACACGAGATACATCCAGTTGAGCTGCAGAACGATGACCAGGATGATGATGACCACGAGCAGGTACGGGAGTATGAATTTGTGCCCGTCGATCTTGCACTGCCGCATCCACTCACTGATGAAGTCGAATTTGAACGGATGCACGCACACGAGCATAGACAGCAAACACACGAGAAGGGCGACGTCCAACACCACGAAGGCCGCGACAGTCCTGGACAGCATGCGCGCTGGGCGCTTGTCGTGTATATATACCTCAGCAAATATTTGACAAACATATAAAAGAAGACTGCACCACCTGCATCTCGGTGTATGAGTGGCAAAGCTAGGGGCCGTTCGCCCGGGAGAACCGCGGGCGATGCCGCGCCGAAGGCAAAGGACGAAGCGAGCCTGGGCAAGGAGGGCATCTTCACCCTTCTCTTCCTGTGCTTCTTCGGCACAATCTGCTTCTTCTACCAGACGGCGTTCTTGATGAGCGTTTGTATTGGTACTGCGTTCGCGAGTTTGTGCTTCATATGGGAGGCGAAGAAGACCAAGAGGAAGGCAGACGACAAAAGCGCGGACGTGAAGTTCTTCGCAGCTTGTACTGTCGCCATGATAGCCTTGGTGGTGCTGTCTCTCATCTCCGGCACAGTGCACACAAACTCGAGCCTGGCCCACAAGGTCAACGGCGCGTTCCCAGACGCCAAGCGCACGTATGAGTTCTGCCGGATCATGGCGAAGAACGTGCACACCTGGGCCGCGGAGGACAACGTCGACATTGAGTTCCTGAAGCAGACGGAGTGGTCCAAACTCTTTGCGTAGTTTTTTTTTGATTGCAATAAAGCCCACTTTACTCTCATGTACATATATATGGCGCGGGTCGTGCTCGCATGTCTTGCATCAGTAGTGTAGATTCGAAAAACCACAAGATGTTGCACGCTTACGCACAGTCCGTGCTGCACTGCCTGGACGTGCATCCTGGCGTCCCTGCGGGCAGCATCACGGTGGCGTGTTACGGTGGCGCGCTGCAGATGCACCTGCCGCACACCGTGGCGCTGCTCGGGCCGAACCTGTCCTGGGAACTGTGGAGCGAGAGCGGAACGTTTGTGCCTTTCTTCGAAATGCACCTGAAGAAGAAGGTCGAGAAGCGCACCGGCAGCATCGACGATTTCTTCCGCGACATCGAATCGCGGACGGACCGGCGTTTCGTGTGCATAGTTGACCTGGACCTGCACGTGCAGCCACACGTGCTCCGCTCGAGGAACGAGCGAGGCATCAAGCCGACGGTCGAGAGCGAGAACCTGTTCTACGAAGGCATCACGAGGAGGTACGCCGACATCTGCACGCGGGCGTCGAAATCCGCACACATCATGGCCGTGAGCATCCCGTTCAGGGCGCCGTGGTACACAGAGGACTTCGAGACGAACAAGGCCCACGCCACGTGGCTGGACAAGGACGAGAAGATGCTGTATCCCAAGTTGTTGACGTTCAAGCAGTTCTGCACGCGGCCACGGTCCACGGAGGTGCGGGGCCTGTGCCTGTGCGGCGGCGCGCCGCTGGAGCACGAGCAGGTCGACTGGAAGCGCATAGATCGCGAGATGGCCGAGTACAACGCCGCCCGTGTCTTCCGGGACGCGAATGTTTTCCAGAATTTCCTGGAGCACTACGAGAAGTGCTGCGCGGCGAGAACCGACCTGTTCGAAAGCGAGCCCGCGAGCCTGCAGACGTGGCGGAGCAGCTTCTTGCAGAACAGCCTGAGCTACGTGAGCGTCACCGACGAAGGGACACACGACCGCAAATCGAAGAGCGTGCGTTTCACGGACAATAATACAGAGCGATTTTACAAAAGCAGTCGCGTGCGTATTTAGTCACACGCGATCCGGCGTATGCAGTTCGAAAAAACGCAGAAGGATCCCAAGTGTCTCGTGTCAGTTGCGAGCGGCTGGCTGGGGCTGATGAACTTTGTCTTCGGGTCCGTGACGATAGACGACACGCGGTACGCGAAGATCGGGCTGCAGAGCAGCCTGCGGGAGATCGACGCGTCCGAGGAGGAGCTCAAGGCCGAGCTGGAGGGCGTGCTCTCGCGCATCAAGGCCATGCAAAGCAGGAACAAGAACATCGACCGCGTGAAGCCGCTGCTCATGCAGCACAAGAAAATACGGACGCGGATCGAGGTCCTGGAGCGCAAGCGGGGCGTCCTGCAGAACCAAATGGAGACGCTCGAGAACAGCGAGCTCAACCAGCAGGTCCTGTACTCCATGCAGCGCACGTCGAACGCGCTGAAGGCGATGGGTCTCGACAAAAGCCTGCAGTCGGTGGACAAGGTCATGCTGGAGCTCGAGGAAAACCACAACGACATGAACAGCCTACAGCACACGCTCGGCACCGCGTACACCGACGACGACGACACGGACTGGAGCTTTGAGCTCGACCGCATCATGAGCGACTAGTGCTGCGTGTCCGTGCCCGTCGTGTGCAACTCGACGAGCCGCGTCAAGGAGCGTACGAGCAACGGCGCGGTGGACGAGCGGCGCGTCCGGGAGCCGGAGCCGGTGCTGGCGGAGGCGGAGGACGACGTAAAAAAATCAGAACAGGCAGTCACCGTGTGAGCGCCCGAGCGGGTGATGTCGAAAACGGCGATCCCCGTGGAACTGCAGGTCATCCTGCGGGACTTGTGCATCGCCGAGTCCGACTCGAGCAAGGCGCTGCAGAAGGCGCACAAGCGCGCAGCCCTGCAGGTGAACGACTACCTGCACATCATGCTCATCAAGTTCGAGGTGGCCGGCGCGAGCAACGCCAGCCTGCACAAGACGATATCGGAGACGCGCGCGGCGCTAAACCGTGTACAGCATCACGACAAGGGCGGTGAGCAGGAGCACGAAGCTGAAGTGGTAGTATAGGGCCGAGTCCTGCGGGTGCTCCACGTGCATGCACAAACTCGCGGTGCTGTTGAGCATGGCAGCGACCGCAAAGAGGTTCCGTGGTTTTTGAGCCGGGGGCCACTCCTTGTACTGCAGCGCGACAGCCAGCACAAGCACGAGCGCGTGCAGGCGGAAGGACACGAACTCGCGGTCGTACGGGTACGCGAGGAGCATCGTGCCGACGTGCAGGACGAGCAACACCCACACGTTCTTGCTGCGCGACGGCGCGAGGATGTGCTCGTACAGCAGCATCGGGACGAGCGCGGCGACGTAGAAGTGTATGCACGACGCGAGGTGCATGTCGTCCGCGAGGGTCTGCTGCAGGCCGTACCACACGGTCATGCACGAGGCGAGCAGCGCCGCGAAGGCGTTTGTCGCGGGCGGTCGCTCCTTCTTGTGGGGCTGCACGTCAGTCTCCGGTCGCACGGCAAAGTCGCGGGTGCTGATGTTCTTGTTGTGTATCGGGATGTCAAAGGCAGACATGATGGCCATGCGCTCGTGCGGCAGCAGTTAAATATACTGGTCCGGAGAGATGTGAAATCAGTGTGTCGGGGATATAAAGCAGGAGTGCCACACACGGCATGTCCTGGGAGTTCAGCAGAGTTGATCTCAAGGCACACCTGCACAAGCAGGAGGATTGGGACCAGGCGTTTGTCGACAAGCACTTCCAGAAGATGCACGGGCTGCGCGGGCAGCGCAAGCTGCTGCTGAGCAATCTGCTCGCGCTGGTCCTCGCCGTCGACGACATGGAAAAGAAAAGCGACCGGCGACGCATCCAGCTGCTCGTGGCAGGCGCCAGTCCGGGCATCCATCTGCCGGTGCTGCTCAAGCACCTGAAACAATCCAACATCGGCGACAGGATCGAGGTACACCTCTTCGACCCGAAGCGGCTGCACAGGAACGCCGCAGCGGTCGTGCACCGGTCCGACAACGTGACGTTCACGCCGGAAAAGTTTGAGACAAAAAACGCGCGCGAGTGGAGCGAGCGCGATGCCAAGAAGAACTGCCTTATTTTCCTCAGCGACGTGCGCAGCGACATTCATGCGAAGAACCAGCACTCGCGCGTCGACGAGGACACGATCTGCGGGGACATGCGCATGCAGAAGGCATGGGTCGAGCTGATGCAGCCGGACTACTCGATGCTCAAGTTCCACGCGCGGCACGCGACGCGGGACAACCCGGACGTGGCGCCGGCGTTCACGTACCTGCGCGGGACGCTGTACAAGCAGGCGTACACGGACCTCTTCTCGGCGGAGTGCCGCCAATTCGTGACAAAGGAAGACATCAAGGACACAACATACTCGACGGCGGCGATCGAAGGGCACATGTACTACCACAACCGCACGCTGCGGCCGCAGACGTACGCGGTGCACAACCAGAAGCTGCAATACGACGAGGCGTTCCAGGCGTATGTGGCGCAGGAAGCGGCGCGCGTGCTGGGCATCAACGCGCACAGCCTCCTGCAAGACGCGCACGACGAGCTGGAGGTGGACCCGATCGTCTTCACGTGGCCTGTCGCCCCACGCACGCACATGCAGACCTTGCTCAGGCGCGTCCAGACCGCCCTGTAGAACTTGCGTCGCAAAGATATAAAGGAAGATCGCAGGCGTACCATCTGAGCACGTCATAATGAAAGTGTACCGGACGCTGGGGACGTATGTGGCTATGGGCGGGCTGCGCTCGTACCCGCTGTGCCTGCATTTGCCTGTGGTATTGACAGCTTTCATGTCGCTGCGAGCCACGTACGCTGTGGGCCTGCTCGTGGTCTTCGGCGTTGCTCTGGCGAATGACTTCGCGCACAGCTGCGTGCTGGGGCTGTACGTGACAGCGATGATCCGATGCCACAGGATCCTCGCTCTTTTCACCCGCATCTGCTTCGGCACCGCCAGCAACGTGCAAGTGCCTGAACAGCTGCGGAGTACCTTTGGCAATACTTACAAGACTTTGGACGCGCGTCTCGAGCGGGAGTTTGTCGACGTCCAAACAAGAATGATGAACTCGCAGTATGTGCTTCCCGTCGCCATGGACCCCGTGACGACCGATGAATTCATGCATTACCTCCGCCACCTCGCACACCTGGCAGCGCACGGAGACCTTCTGCAGAAAACGAAGAGCGTGATCAAAATGTCTATTTTGCTCCGGTCGAATTTGTTGCGCAAGCCGATGCTGCAGTTCGGCGTGTCCCTGTCGCTGCTTGCTTTGCTTCTTCTGCTGGTGCACGGCATGCCTTGCTTTGTCTACAAGCGCGAGCTACGCAGACCGCCCAAGGAAGAGCTCATGAAAGGATTTCGAGCAGCCGAGAGTCACAAGTTGATCGTCGTCGCGAACAAAACGAGCACGTAGGACGATCTCTGACTTAAATGTTGACTAGAATAAACATGACAGTCCAAAATAGATTCCCGTTTCGTGTCGCGTGTGTATAAACGCGGGTGCCGGGTGCGGCATGCCGGGTATATACGATGCCCTTTTTTTTTGCATGTCTGTGAAATATATACGCCGTGTGTGTACGAACGCGCGTTGCTTGTGCGCGATGCTGTTGCGTGTGGTGTTGCTGGTGGTCGGAGTCGGGAGTGTTGTGGGGCAGAGTTGTCCTGTAGGGCAATCATATGGTTGTATCAGTGATGGATCTTGGGTGGGGTCTGATGGCAATCCCTGCTGGACGTATGAGGCTAGTTTGAATTGGAATAATGAAGCATGTGTGTATTATGGAGCATGTACCAAATGTTGTGAATGCAAAAACATACCAGTCGGAGATCAATGTCCGTCCACACGCACTCAAGTTGGCTGTAGCAGTTGCCCGGCTGGAAAATACAAAGACACGGCTGGTAGTGGTGCCTGCATCAACTGTGTGGCAGGAAAGTATTCGACTGTAACGGGTGCGACAACTGCGACGGCCTGCATCAACTGTGAAGCGGGCAAATATCAGCAAGTATCGGGACAGGGATTTTGTTATACTTGTAATCAAGGAACGGCCAGTTCCGCGGGTTCGACTTCATGTCCATCGTGTACAGCTGGAAAGTTTGCAATGTCACTTGGTATGAGTGTATGCACAAACTGTCCCGCGGGCACCGCCTCGAGTGTCGTTGGGGCAACGAGTAATCTGCAATGTACGAATTGCCTTGCGGGTAGATTCTCGCTTGCTGGCGCGTCGCAGTGCACGTGCTGTTCGCCGGGCCAGTTCCAGAACGCAGTGGCTACAAGCACTTGTAAACCTTGTGCAATCAATACGTACAGCAGCACTAGTTGCGCAACAGGCTGTCCCGCATGTTCAGCAGGGAAGGCGACTGCAACAACTGGCGCGAGCTCCAGCGCTGCATGCGTGAGCAACTGTGCACTTGGTCAATACGGGTCAAGCTGCACGAACTGTCCTGCCGGAAAGTTCTCCAACACGGCGGGTATTGTCAGTGAGTCGGAGTGCGTGAGTTGTGCACTTGGCAAGTATTCCAATGAGGGTGCGTCTGTGTGTCCGGACTGTCCAGCCGGGAGATTGGCAGCAAATACAGGGAAGAGCTCGTGTGACAATTGCGACTTCGGTTATTGGAGTGCTGTTGTCGGGGCAACTAGTTGGGGCGTATGCCAGTTGTGTGCCAACGGCAAGTACACAGACTCGAAGGCTTCGTCTGCCATTTCAGCTTGTATAGACTGTCCCGCAGGGAAGTTTTCTTGGACAACGACCGGCAGTTCGAGTATCTGCGTCAATTGTCCTGCCGGGTCCACCTCGCCGAGCGGGAGCTACCTCGTCGGTTCATGCGGATGCGCCGCAGGGTTCGCGGGAACGGGAAGCACGTGCACGCAGTGCGGAGTGGGCACATACAAAAGCGGTATCGGAGATAGTGTGTGCGTCAACTGCGCGTCGGGCAAATACTCCAGTTCGGCCGGCGCGACGTCCGAGGTGACCTGCCTGTCGTGTCCTGCCAATTCCAACTCGCTCAGCTCGAGTTCGAGTCTCACTGCTTGCACATGCAACGCCGGGTGGGAGGGCCCGAACGGCGGAACGTGCATTCTCTCTGGTCAATGCAACAGGGGATACACGGGGCCAAACGGAGGCCCGTGCGTACCTTGCAACGCCGGAACCTTCAAATCGGTCATTGGCACTTCAGCGTGCAGTCTGTGTCCGGCGGGGACAAAATCGAATGCCGGTGCCGGTGAATGCGTCACGTGCTTGGCGCCTGCGACGGTGACATGCTCGGGCGCATGCCAGTGCATTCCGTCGACGGGCACGAGCTCCGGTACGATCTCAGACGGACCGACGACGTACAGCATCCCGCCTGACTGCACGTGGTTGATTACTTCGGGCGGTGTCATCACGCTCACTGTTGCCTCTGATTCCTCGTTTCAAACGCAGAGGGATCTGGACTACGTGTACGTAGAAAGCTGCACGTCCGCATTGTCCTGCACGACGCAGCTCGCCCGCTTGCATGGTGAGTGGCCGTGGACGGCGGATGTGCTCGTTTATTCGCAACCGTGGACCTTCACAGTCAGCAGCAATTACTTGCAAGTGCGTTTCAGGAACCCGACCCCGCAATTTCCTGGCTCCACCGGCTTTCGCGGATTCACTGCCACGTGGAGTGTCACACCAGTGGTATGTCCGTGTGCGCTGGGCCAGACTGGCGCAGGCGACGCGTCCTGCTCCACGTGCAGTGCCGGGACGTACAAGGTGCAGAGCGGCACGGGGGCGTGCATCGGCTGCGTCGCGGGGAAATACTCTGGCACAGCCGGCGCGACGTCGGAGGCGAGTTGCCTGACGTGTGCTGCCAACACGAACTCCCCAAGCTCGAGTTCGGCCGCCACTGCTTGCACGTGCAACGCAGGGTACACCGGGCCGAACGGCGGCATCTGCGCGGCGTGCGCGATTGGCACGTACAAAAGCGCTAGCGGTAGCCACGCATGCACGAACTGCGAGGCTGGGGCGTACTCGACGGCGACGGGCATGACGAGCTGCATGTCGTGTCCTGCCAATTCCAACGCCCCGAGCTCGAGCACGGCAGCTGCAGCTTGCACGTGCAACGCTGGCTTCACCGGGCCGGGGGGGAGTACACCAGCGTCGTGCGCGGCGGTCTCTTCGACGCTGGAAAGGTCGTGCGGCGTTTCGGGCACGGAGGTGTGCGTTCTCACGCAGTCGTCGAGTCAAACGGGATATGATTTTTTGTGGGAAACGTCGCAAGGAAATCCGTACCTGGCGGTCGACGGAAATGTCGCCACGTTGGCTGCTTCGAAATTCTTCGACAGTCCTGCGTGGTTCCGGGTCGATTTCGGAAGAGCGGTTACCGTCACGAAAGTTACTATCACCAACCGCCAGGATCATCAGTTTTACTTTTTGAATCTTTTCACGGTGGAGATCGGGATGAACCCGTCTGTGAATACGAACGCGGTGTGCGTGTCGAGGAAATTGGTCAGCACGATCTACCCTTACCAGGAAGAAGTGACGTGTCCGACGCCGCTGGTTGGCCAGTATCTGATCATTTCGTTGTACGGACCATCGAGAATGCTGAGATTCGCCGAGTTGCAAGTGACGGGATGCGCCGGTTGCATGGCGTGTGCTGCCGGAACGTACAAAAGCGCGAGCGGCAGTGGAGGCTGCGTCGCCTGCGACGCGGGCAAATATTCCGCTGCGGTCGGCGCGACAGATGCAGGGACTTGCCTGTCGTGTGCTGCCAATTCGGACGCGGTCAGCGCTAGCTCCGTCTGCACTTGCAATGTCGGTTTCTCCGGTCCTCCCGGAGGGCCGTGCTTGCCTGCCACAAGTTGCAACCCCGGATTCACGGGTCCGAATGTCGCGTCGTGCTCGGCGTGCGCTGTGGGGACCTACAAACCAGTGAGCGGTAGTGGCGCGTGCACAGCGTGCGTTGCCGGCAAATATTCCGGTACGGTCGGCGCGACAGATGCACGGACTTGCGTGTCCTGTCCTGCCTACTCGACGTCACCGAGCGCGAGTTCCCTGGCTTCTGCCTGCACTTGCATTTCGGGGTACTCTGGTCCAAACGGGGGTCCGTGTTCCCTGGTCACGACGGCAGGCACCACAGCGACTGTAACGTGTGCGGCTAGCACAAATTGTCCAGGGTGCGTAACGTCCAGTGGTACGAGTTCGGGTGAGATCGGAGTCGGGTTAGGCTATGCTGTGAATACATATTGCAGGTGGATCATCTCTTCGACTGCGTTGCTCAGATTCTCGATCATTTATGCATCCATGGCAAACGAGGATATTTCGTATTTCTACAGATGCTCTTCCGCTTTGAACTGCCAGACTGCAGGATCACCACCGAATACGTACATTACGGAACAAGGCGGTACGATACCGATCTCTCTGCCACATTTGACGTATACGGCCAACACTGGCTACTTGCAGGTGATTTTCGATGCAGGAGTTGTCGGGCCAACGCTCAATGGAATCAATGTGTCGTGGGCTACTGGAAATGTGTTCTGTCCAGCAGGCCAGTACCACACGACTACTTGCACGAACGGCGGTAGTGCGTACGTCTCTGGAACTCCGTGCTCGAATTGCCTCAACTGCGCGGCCGGCAAGTTTTCAGTCGTCGGGGGTGCGAGCAGTGACCTTGCGTGTGTGAACTGCCCGGCGGGGCAGTACTCTGGTAATGCCGGGGTGAGCCAATGTATGGAATGTCCGTCGGGTACTTTTTCGACTGCCACAGGCGCGACGCTTGCGACGACGTGCTTGGCGTGTCCTGCGAATTCCTTTTCAAACGGTGCGAGCGCGGCCTGTTCCTGCAATGTGGGGTACTCGGGTCCGGTGGGCGGTCCGTGCACGTTTGTTCCATTAGCTTGCAACGCAGGGTACACGGGCCCAGACGGCGGCCCGTGCGCAGCGTGCGGCGCCGGGACGTACAAGGAGGCCAGCGGCAGTGCGGCGTGCACGAGTTGTGGGGCAGGCACGTACTCGGCGTTGACAGGCGCGACGATTGCGTCGACGTGTTTGGCCTGTCCAGCGCTCACGACATCGACGAGCATGAGCGCATCCCTCGCCGCGTGCGTGTGCAACGCCGGGTACGCAGGTCCGGGGGGAGGCCCGTGCTCGGCATGTGTAGCGGGAACGTACAAAGTCGCGAGCGGTTCCGAGGCGTGCGCGAGCTGTGGGGCAGGCACGTACTCGAGCACGACGGGTGCGACGGCGGCGACGACTTGCGTGGTATGTCCTGTAAATGCTAACGCACCTAGCTCAAGCTCAGATGTGACTGCATGCGCTTGCAACGCAGGATACACCGGACCGAACGGAGGCACGTGCTCGGCGTGTGTAGCAGGAACGTACAAAATTGCAAGCGGCAGTGCGGACTGCACGAGCTGCGGATCAGGAACACACTCTAGTACGGTAGGCGCTTCGGCCGCGTCGAGCTGCGGTGTGTGTCCGCTGAACTCCAACTCGCCGGCGATGAGTTCTTCGTCTTTCGCGTGCACGTGCAACGCCGGGTACTCGGGACCGGACGGCGGTCCGTGCTCGCCGTGCGGGGCCGGGACGTACAAGGACACAAGCGGCAGTGCGGCGTGCACGAGCTGCGCTGCAGGAACATACTCGGGTTCTGCAGGCGCTTCGGCGGTGACGAACTGTTTGGCGTGTCCTGCGAATTCCAACTCGCCGAGCCTGAGCACGGCCGTCGCGGCTTGCGTTTGCAACGCGGGGTACACCGGACCGAACGGGGGCGCGTGCGCAGCGTGCGGGGCTGGGACATACAAAATCATGAGCGGCAGTGTGGCGTGCACGAGCTGTGGAACGGGAACCTATTCTTCCACGGCAGGCGCGACAGCGGCAACGACTTGCCTTGCGTGTTCTGACAATTCTAACGCGCCGAGCATGAGCTCCGTCGCAACTGCATGCACTTGCAACGCGGGGTACACCGGACCGAACGGGGGCCCGTGCGAAGCGTGCGGGGCTGGGACATACAAGGACTTGAGCGGAAGCGCATCGTGTACGGGCTGTTTGGCCGGGAAGTACTCGGGCACGGTCGGTGCGACGGTTGCATCGGCTTGTTTGGTATGTCCTGTAAATACGAACTCACCCAGCACAAGCTCTGCTGTTACTGCATGCACTTGCAACGCGGGATACACGGGGCCGAACGGGGGGACTTGCTCGCCGTGCGCCGCGGGAACCTTCAAGAACACAAGCGGTAGCGTGGCGTGCATCAGTTGTGGCGCCGGAACATACTCGGCAGCAGGAGTGAGCTCGTGTGTGCTATGCCCGGCCGCGTCGTCTTCGGCGGTCGGCTCGGTGGCCGTCACAAATTGCGTCTGCAACGCCGGGTTTTACGGGGCGAATGGCGGTCCTTGCACGGCGTGTGCGTCTACGTTCACGTCTTTGCCGGGGAGTTTGACAGCTGCTAACTGTGGGTGTGGTGAGAACTTGTATAATATGCCAGTTGTAGGTACAGATGCACAAAGGAAATGTGGTGGTGATGGAAACCAAGTATGTTCGACTTCCTCTTCGAGACCTTTTCCGACGACACCAGTACGAATTCCGTCGTATGCAGTGGATAACGATATTAACACATATGCCTGGCTTTTATGGACCGAAAACAACAAATATAACAAACCAGTAACGTGGTTCAAACTAGATTTGGGTATTTCGAGAGCTATTTCAACAATAACCTGGACACCTGAACCAAGCTGGAGTGTTAACAGAGTGGTGCTCTTTCAGATTGGGGATATAGATGAGGTAGATGCTAATTCATGGTGTGCAACTCGTCAATATAGCGACAGTGGAACATTTAGTTGTTTGTCTCAATGTAAAGAGAGGTCGACTATGTCGTTAGGTGGTCAATCCTCTTGTAGTAGTTGTGGAGGAACACCTATTATTTTGACGGGAAGATATGTCTATATGCGGTCAGTAGATTTATATTGGCCGTGTGACCAATTATACTGGAGTAACGATTTTACGATCAGAGAACTACGAATCACTTATTCTGACAATTCCTGTGCGTCATGCCCAGCCAATACATTCAATTCATTCAACACAACATCAAAAGACATTTCCACCTGCTGGTGTGTACCCGGCTCGTACTACGCATCTTCCAAATGCAATCTGTGCGAGCGTGGCAAATTCTGGTCGAGTGGACAGTGCAGCAACTGTCCGGCAGGCACGTTCTCCAACGTGTCCGGCGCGACGAACTCGAGTGCGTGTGCTGCGTGCCTCCCTGGGACGTACTCTGCTGCCGGGTCGAGCGCTTGCACGCCATGCCCTGCGAACTCGAGCTCGCCGAGCTCGAGCACTGCGATTGCCGCGTGCCGCTGCCCGCAGGGCTTCACGGGCCCAGACGCGGGCGTGTGCGTCGCGTGCGTCGCCGGCAAGTACAAGAGCGCGACCGGCAGCGTAGCGTGCACGAGCTGTGCGGCCGGGACGTTTTCCGCGTCGGACGGCGCGAGCGAATGTGCGTTGTGTCCGGCCACGTTCACGTCTTTGGTCGGCAGCGCGAGCGCAGGAGAATGTGGGTGTCCGGAAAACACCTACACTGTACAAAGTGCCGCGACGGCAAGTGTCGTGACTGAAATTGCAGACATACAGTGGAAATGTAACATTTCGGAATTGAGCCCTGTATTGGTGAAGGATCCAGTCGACTATGAGTATGGGTATGACATGATACACACGAACCTGTGTAGTACGAAATATTACAAGAGTCAGAGTAGGCCAGACAGAAACAAAAACGCAATCGACACAGACGACGGAATTCACCCAGATTACGATACATATATTACTTTGGAAGACGACCCGAATTGTCCGTGGTTGAGAATTGACCTCGAAGTTTCGCAATACATCTCGTCTTTCGCTATTTCTGCGGCCGACACTTCTACCTTTGATGTATATAAAATCCAAGTGCAAATTGGAGATGTAGATGCGGTGAATGCAAATCCGATCTGCGGAACTTACACGGTGTCGGAATTTGCGCATGAAGAGCATGGGTCGGATGAGTACGGGTATGATATGGTGCACTGGATCGGCAATAAATTGTCTTGTGCATCACCAATGTACGGGAGATACTTTTTCATAACTATTTTGTATTTGTCCGGTGACACTACGTGTCAGGTGAACCCAGACCTTGATCATAAGATGCAAATATCAGCAGTGCAGATCAATTCGACCTCGACGCAGGCAGTGGTTACAACCGGTCAGACGCAGACATGCGGAGCGTGTCCCGCTGGAACTTCATCCGTTTTCGTTCCGGGTGTCAAAGACGTGTCCAAGTGCTGGTGCCCGCCTGGGTTGTACTACCAAGTGTCATCATCACTCTGTGTATCGTGTGCAGCGGGCAAATTTTGGGAGGCCGGACAGTGCAGCGAGTGTCCTGTGAGCACCTACTCGAGTGTGTCCGGTGCTCTCGACTGCACCGCGTGTCCCGCAGGGACGTATTCTGATGTTGCGGGTCTCAGTGTGTGCAAGGGCTGTCCGGTGGACACGTACTCGATGACCGTCGGCGCGAGCGGGTCGGGCGTTTGTCTGAGCTGCCCTGTGAATACTGTGTCCGCGGCGGGGACCGCTGTGATCGGGGGATGTCTGTGTGCATTCGGATACACCGGACCGAACGGGGGTCCTTGCATTTCATGCGAAGTCGGCAAGTACAAAATGACAACCGGAAGCGCGGTGTGCACGGACTGCCCGGCGCAGAGCTACTCGTGGACGCTCGGGTCGAACAGTTCGACGGCGTGTGTTTGTAACGAGGGCTATACGGGACCGGACGGCGGGCCGTGCCTGGCTTGCGTGTCCGGGACGTTCAAACCGGACACGGGCAGCAGCGCATGCACGCTGTGTCCGAACAACACGTTCTCGGAGTTGCCAGCGCGCACGAACGCGTCGGTGTGCGAAGCGTGTCAGGATAACGCGGTTTCGGCTGCCGGAAGCGTCTCGCAGGAGTACTGCTACTGCGTCCCAGGGTACGCGCATTTGGAAGGGAGACACACGTGCCGGGAGTGCACACCCGGGACGTACAACAGCCAGCTGGGGAGACGGGCGTGCTCGAACTGCACGATCGGGATGTACTCGGTGAATTACAGTGCCATCAGCCCCGAGACGTGCAAGTACTGTCCGGCCGGGCAGTGGTCGCCGGAGGGGAGCGCGAATTGTAACTTGTGCCCGGCGAACTCGCGGACGCTCGGTGTTTCTGGATTGATAACGGACTGCGTCTGCAATCACGGGTACACCGGGCCGTCGGGCTCGACGTGTGTAGCGTGCGCGGCGGGGCTGTACAAGGACGTGACAGGCCCGGACGTGTGCACTGCCTGTCCGGCGCTGATGTCTTCTTTCCCGGGCACGGAACGCGCGGCGGACTGTTGGTGTGTGCCTGGATATGTGAAGGTGTCGGGTGTATGTGTCGAGATGATTCCGCGGGTCACACAGATAACAGGGACGCTGAAGGATATCACCAGCGATGCCAGTCCGACAGAGATTCAGAACGCAACTGAGAAGCTGAGGATAAACGTCGCTGCGCAGCTCAACATTGCGATCGAGCTGGTGCAGGTGGACCTTGTGCAGAACTCGTCGAACCAAGTACAAGTGCTGCTGTTTGCGCGGTCGGAGACGGAGGTCGCGTTGCTCGAGCAAAAGGTGCGGTTCGCGAGGGAGCCGCCGAGACCGACGCTTCTGCCGTTTCTTTTGGTGCCGATCGGCAACAGTTCGGTCGGCGAGCCACGCGTTGTGCTGATAACGGTCGACATTCATCACGAAGCACGTTTCGCGTCGAGGGAGAGCGAAATGCTGTTTGCGGTGACAGAGGGAATGAGTGAAAATCTTGACGTTGCAGCGGACGACATAAGCTACGTGTTCGATGAAAGCATGGACATGGATATTCCTCGCGTGATCATGAGCGTGCGGACGCCGACATACGACGAGTACGTCCGCGTCTTGGCCGCGGCCTATGCGTTACTGGCGCAGGGCAACGTGATCATGCCGGAGATGACGGTGCAGGTGCTGACGGTGGGCGACGCGGGCCCCAGCGGCCTGAACGCGACGTATGCTCTTATAAGACAGGACGGGGCGCCAATGGCAGGACACGAAGTGAGCGCGGCCAACGAGACGCTGGTGAGGCAGCTCAGCTGGTACTACGACGTGCCGGCATATGACGTGAGTGTGATTGAGCGCAAGCTTGAAAATATTTGTTTCAAGAATACAAGTTATTAAATCCTTGATATA
>Ga0164293_10000086_pt1 | contig 58781 bp, 91 predicted proteins | sample GEODES118metaG_FD_111487 | JGI IMG/M metagenome (GOLD analysis project Ga0164293, IMG submission 111487) | Eutrophic lake water microbial communities from Lake Mendota, Wisconsin, USA - GEODES118 metaG | ecosystem: Environmental > Aquatic > Freshwater > Lake | place: USA: Lake Mendota...
GCAGCTTTACGGCATGCGAAAGGGCAAGGGGGGAAGCCCTTGCCCTTTGCCCGACAGCAACCAACTAAGGCGGTGTCTAATCGTAGTGGTTAGGTCACTACGAAACCGAGTCGAAGTCCAACTCTAACTGTTCCCACTCAGGCGACGGAGTCCGAGTGGTAGTAGTGACGATAGTAGTAGTGCGCTTGATACTTATGACGTTAGTCATGGATAACACTCTGCCAATGCTCATCTGCGGTAAGTTCGTTAGTGAACTCAACCCCGCGCCAAAAGCCTCGGCGGATAGCGTAGCGGTAGGTGATGAACATGGTCGCCAGTACGGCGACCATGTCCACGAGTAGATTGAACCCGTTATAGAAAATCATGCTTTCGCTTTCATTTCGCTAGTGATGTGATCGGCATAATCGTCTAGCACTCTGCCGAGGCGAGCAACTACAAGCCCCCACATTTCTGCGCTATCGGTCATGCCTTGGCTATCGAAGTCACTCTGAATAGTCTTAGCAGAGTTATGCTCGTTCATAACGAGTGATAGTAGTTTAGCCTCGGCGTTCATGCTAGGGAGAACCCTTGCTCGGACTCGGCTTGCGACTTTACAAGATCGTCGCCAGTAGGCTTATTGCGTGTGCTAAATGAGTTCATAGCAAGAAAGTGATTGACCTCGCTGGTGATGTAATCGCAAGCGAAGTGCGCCCATGTGTTATCGCTCATGAACTCGGTAATGGTGAGGGTCTTATCAGGTGCGCCAATGTCCTCACCATATTGCTGGAGTGTGCTTACGATTGACTTGTTCTCTACTCGGAAGTAGAGAGAGAATCCCGTACCATTACCCATGGATACGGTAGCGTGAACGCACTCGCGCTCAGGGTCGAGATCGATCTCTAATGGGGTTGCCAATGAAGGCAGAGCCTCGTTTAGCAGGTAACCTAGTGAGCCAGCCACTAGGTAAAGGCGATCGTTCGGCATGATGTAGTCCTAACTACTAATCCTTAGCCCTTGTGGCTAAGTAATGCGTACAATACACGCGCATAGTTAATAGTCAACCAACGCAAGGTGAACGGCAGATGAATAGTTTTCAGCCTTGTATCTCGGCTCAGGCTCACCAGCCGACCCCCCCCCTAGGTTAAATGTCGACAAATTAACATACCCCACCAGGCAATCCCCATAGGTGAAGGTAGCTTTCTGAGGCAGTAGCCTTTTTTTGCTTTAGCCTGTATATGTTTAACGCGGTTGCCATAATTGCTTCATGCCCCGTAACAGAGAAGCCTTTACAGTAGGTTTTGGACGCGAGAACTTAGATCCTGGCTATGTTGATAAGTGGTTTGGTTTACGTGGCGGAGTAGACTCTCAAAATGGAACCTCAGCAGCGCGGTTAGCTGGTGGGTACCGAACTAATAACGAAAGCCATTACAACCCTTTTCCAGAGAACGCAAAGCAAGGTGAGCTATTTAATTGGGAACCCCCAAGAATTAAAGGCTTATACCGAGGTGATAACTCTCCAGAGATAGATCTGGGTACAACACTTGGCATGGCAGTTGCAGAGTCAAGAAAGCGTTACGGAGTAAATCCAATCCCAGATCACGCGTTGACAGCTGATAGTGCAAGAATTGCCGATAAGTTACTTGGCGGAAAGCACGATGTAAATTATCGACCTAATGACTTGCCAGAAGATCTACGCGAGTACGGAAATCATGCTACCAACTGGGTAGACGATATGGCAAACAATAAAGGCTATCGCCCACCAGGAAATGAAACAACGATGTTACCTCCTTCAGCTATAGAGGAGGGGTCTAGAACTATTCGTGGCGTAATGAGTAACTTACGTAAGAACAGGCAAGAGAGCAGAGTAGGCTCTTTCAAACAAGAATCTCCTCAAGGCCCTGCATTTAAGCAAGAAACCCTACCAGGATTTGAAAAGTCATAATGTGTACAGAATGCGGTACTAACAAAAACATTGTCTACTCAGGCGTAGATGCCTTTGTTTTAGGCGTAATAGACCTGGTGGAGCGTATCTGCTACACCTGCGCAAATAATAAGGCCCGCGCTCATTAATGAAATATACAGCGTGGCTTTGGTACCAGTTAGAGGAAGTTGGTCCAGGGCATGCCTTTGCTAAGGTGTGCTGGGACGATGTCAATAATGGGTGTGCCTCTACTAAATTTTCGGCAAATGATTGGTTACAGCATTTTGAAGAGAAACATTCGGATAAAAAGGATAAGCTTATCTCTCAGCTTTTAACTTCCTTTGCGGAGTATCAAAAGGCTAGTGTATTACATGAAAAAATTCGTTGAGGCTTAGGGAGTAGAGATGGCAACAAAGAAAGCAGCTGCATCCAATGGCGAGCCTAAGAAGCGCACTACGTGCAAAACTTGTAACGGGCACGGGGCGACTGATCTTGTCCCAATGACTCCACGTAATACTGAAGCTCATTATAATAAATATGGGCAGTCGCTAAAATTAGGCGTTGCTGGCGGATCTCACATGGGCGCTACTTGCCAAGGTTGTGGCGGCGGAGGCATAGGTTAAGTTGCTTAGCTACTAGCCAGTAGGATAAGGTTCATCTAATGAACCTACGCCACCTATTTGCTTACGGCGAACACCACTTTCTATTAGAAACTGGTACTACCACATTTGGCACACCTGGTGGGGTTTGGTGTTCATATAGCCCACCAACAGTTGGGCAACCAGGCGTTATCAATATGCTCTACGCAACTAAGAGCTCTCGCATACATGCTCCCGCAATATTAGGCGTAGTTGCTATGCACTCTATAAATAAATACGGAGAGCTGCCTATCGGCTCTGATAACTTGTCATGCCACAGCATTCGTATTCAAAGGCGCCTAGCTAAACTATTAGGGCAGATGCCTGTGGACGCCCCTATTAATAAAGAAAACTGGTTTTCAAGCTTATCTAATATTGATCTCTGGTCTAGCCTTTTTAACGCGCAAAAGGCACGTATCCTAGACCTAGAACTTTTACGTGAAGGAAAGTCTTTTGTGTTAAACGTTCTCAAGAACCCAAATGCGGTTCAGATGGAGTTGCCTTTTTACCAGGAGGTCTAGATGCCACGCAGTGTTGGCGATTTTATTAAAGGAACTTACCTGCAAAACGTTGGCGGCAGTCAAGACTTTAATTTGTTTCACGGGACTGGTGAAAACGCTGTAGGCACACAGTCAGGTGCGCTACTTTCTGTAGATGCTCCAACAGGTTCATTTAAAGATTATAACAAACTTGCACAAGAGTCTTACGGCAATCCTGAAGAGGATAACGATGCGTTTCCACCAGTTAGAAATGACGATAACAATAGAGTTTACGAACGCAATAAAGATGGTGATAGAAGTGTAGTTAGACAAGGCGTTCTATTTAAAGATACCCGAACACCTCCCATAGTATCTTCAATGGTTTCAACTAAAGACGCAAGCCATATGACGCCCGCAATGTTAGAGGCAGCAAATAAAGAATCTCTTAAACGCTGGCAACAACCAGTTACCCATTCAACAAACACTTCTCAATATAGCCGTCCAATGATAAACCGTTTAATTAGGGCGGGTATGACGCCAGGGCCCGAGATAGAAGCTGAAGAGAATAATTATGATTGGACCACCGCACATGAAAAAATACAAGATGTAAAAAAATATCATGATCCCGATGATTATTCATCAATGGACAGTGATGAGTTTTCTCAAGGTGGTCGCGACTTTGTTAAACGGCTATCCGCTGCAGAAAAAGCTAGAGGCATTAGTAAAAAACCAAAACCTAAACCCGAACCAGGTCAACGTTATTGGGCTGGCGATGCTGAGACAGAAGATAGCTTAATGCGCAAAATGACTAGCAAGGGGCGCTGGAATAGTTTTCAAGACGAACTTCCAGGCATGGACACACGACAATTACGCAGCGAGTACGCTGGAAAATTGATGGGTGAATAATGATTGATCCAGCAATAGGGCGCACTCGCGCTATGCGAGCATTAGGTGAGGCCTACCCAAAAGATGTTAAAAAGCCTGTTAAAAAGGTAGCTAAGAAAACAGCAAAGAAGCCGTCACCTGTTAAAGATATCCGTAATACAAACGTAGGTATGTTTGCTGGGCCAAAGCCTACTTACGGTCGATACAATGTATCTGAGCAAGCGGCTGATTTATTAAACCGTTCTAAAAACAAAGGAACTAGATAATGGCTTTCCCTCTATTAATACCACTTGCCGTAGCTGCCGCACGCGTTGGTGCAGGTGTTGCCGTAAAACAAATTGGTAAAGAGGCAGTTAAAAAAGGAGCAACAACTGCAGCTGCAGCTGCTGCTAAAAAAGCAGCGGCGCAAAAAGCAAAAACTCCTAAGTGGCAGGCGTTTGATCCTAAGGGTGGAACAAAACCAACGCCAGATTATTTACAACCACGTCCTACAGGTTCTAATCCAAAGAGTGGTTGGAACGCTTATGGCCCAGATGCAGCTAAAGTACCTGCACCACCTCGCGCAGGTACAGTAACAAAACCAGGTACTCCTCCAACCATTACTCCACCTAAATGGGATCCATATGGACCAAACACAAAACCGTGGGATCCGTACGGTCCAAAAACAAATCCTTGGCCTGATATGCCAAAGCCACCTCCAGCAACAACTCCTAAAACTCCAACAACTCCTAAAGTTCCAACAACTCCTACTGTTCCAAAACCAGCTGCACCTAGGCCTCCAGTAAAAGTTCCTGTTCCAAAACCACCTAAGTTACCTAAAGTTGGTCTTAAAGCTCCTGGAGCACTTGGTCTTCTTATTACTGGCGGAGCTCTTGCATACGATTATTTTAATAAACCTCAAAACCAACCAAGACCGTGGGCGCCTCCTGCGCCACCAACCGCGCCACCAATTGCACCACCAATTACGCCAACAAGACCTATCCCAGGAATACCTCCTGTTGCTAAAAGCAAGCAGTTCCCAGATCAATGGAATCCGAGCTCACTTGTATGAGTAAAGTTATTAAAGCTGCTGGTAAAAAGCATACTGTTAAGAAAAACAAAAAAGGCGAGGTCATTGTTGACCACGCAGGAAATACTGGAAAATACGATCAGATCAACCTTACAAAAAAAGCTGGATCTAAAACAATTGCTCAAGGCGTAAAAGCTACTAGAGAATGGCATAAGAACAATGGCTAAATCAGAAGCATGGACTCGTAAAGAGGGGCAGAACCCTGAAGGCGGATTAAACGCTAAGGGTCGCGCATCACTTAAAGCTAAAGGTCAAAATATTAAACCGCCTGTAAGCAAAGAGCAAGCAAAGAAATCTCCTAAGTCTGCCGCACGTCGTAAGTCATATTGTGCACGTTCTGCTGGACAAGCTAAAGATTTTCCTAAAGCAGCAGCAGATCCAAATAGCCGTTTAAATAAAGCACGTAGAAAGTGGGATTGTTAATGGCTGAGACAAAGAAATTTGGCCCTTATAAAGGGTCTAAAGAGAACGGTGGCCGCCCTATCTATGTCTATAAGACTAAAGGTAAAGACGGTAAATGGCATACCACTTCCAAGAATAAGGCTCGTGCCGATTATGAAGGAAAAAACGGTAAGTTAAGCAAAGACACACACGTAGATCACGTGGATAATGATAAAAATAATGATTCTAAGGGCAACCTTAGAGCCCTTAAAGGCAGCAAAAACGTTGCTAAAGAAAACAAACGCCGCGCAGGCAAGAAGGAGAATGAATAATGTACTCATTAACACCACAGTTTGACGGCGACGGTCCAGGGCTTACACCATCAGCAGCAGTAACAGCTGACGCAGCAGCCTCACCAGTGTCAGTTGCACAGTCTTCATCAATGTATTCGCAAGGGCCAGCAGCTACTGGTCCAGGCACTGCTCCAGTAAAGTCTGCACCAAAAGCAATTGATAAGAGCAAGTGGAACACAGGAGTTAAAGTCCCTCAAACAACTATTGATGCCGTTAAAGCCGCTGGTAAAGGCAATATGGGAGTTAACGCTGCAACTAAGGCTGCAGGTATGGGCAAAGGCAACGCGGGCGCGGGCGCAGATGCTAAATATGATCAAAAAACAGCAGGACAATACCAAGAAGCAGTAAAGCGCGTTTATCCAAATGCGTATGCCCAAGCTGCAACCCAAGCTGCAAACAGAGCCGCATCTGGTCGTCCTAACTCACCTTACGGATTTGGTGGAACACCTAGTAAACCAAAGCCATCAGTTAATGAGGACGGCAGAAATTCTAGAGCAGCAAAACCATCAGTTAATGAAGATGGCAGAAATTCTAGAGCAGCAAACAAAACAAAGCCGTTCCCTTCATTTATGCCTAATCCTAGGGGCGCTGCTGGACAGTCTCCGTTTATTCCGATAAAGCCATAAATTATGAATCCAATTGACCGCGCAGGAAACGCAGCTCGCAGCGTAGGAAACTACATTGGTAACTTAGCTCGTGAGGTTCGTGACGTCCCTACGGCTTTTGGTACAAATATTAGTTTGGCTAAAAACAAGGCGATTAAAACAACAAGTCAAAACGATCCAATGAGCGTTGCTGGCGAAAAAAATGTGTTTAAGCAGATTAAAGAAGTTGGCGGAGCCATTATTGGCAAGCCAGGAGCTCGCTCTGACCAGTACAAGCCTTCAACAGGTTATGTAAAAGGTAAGTAAGGTTTAAAGTGAGCAAAGCACCTAAAGATAGAGCACGCAATCCAAGACGTAGCCCTAGCTCTGAAATTGAGCGCCGTCGTGCGCATTTAGCTGCTGGCGGTAATACTGATAACTATGACCGCTCACATTATGCTGATCATGCGCCTGAAGGTTTTTATGATCATACTTCAGAGTCATTAGATGAGATGGATAAACTAGCAGAAACTGCACACGAAAAGATGTCGGAAAACTCTGATACAGTAAACTTGTTAGATAATAAAACATACGGTAAACCACCTTTTTAATGACTAAAAAGAAAACGCATAATAAAAGGCACCATGAAGTAGACTCGCGTCGTGAAACCTTTTTACGTGAAGGTGCTCAAGCAAGGTATGGCTATGGGTATGGGGGGCCTTTGGGAGGTCCGTACAGCGGCCTTGGTTATGGATACAGCGGTTATGGATACGGCACTTTTTACGGTGGATTTGGCGGGCCTGGAGGGTACGGCGGAACTGCGCAAGATGCACAAGGCAACTCAGGAGACTCTTCAAGCGGAGACGCTGGAGGCGGAGACGGCGGAGGTAATCAGTAATGATAGATACAGCAGAACGTGTAACTCTTACTCTCAATGATCGTTGTGATTCATGCTCTGCAGCCGCATTAGTTGTAGCTACATTTTTAAATGGTGAACTTATGTTTTGCGGACACCACGCACGTAATCTAAGTGCGGAGCTTACAAAAAAAGCTGTAAGTGTATATGACCCGCAAGATGTATTAAATGCTTTAGAATAGAACCACACACATCTCGGGGGAGATAAAATAAAACAACTGCGCATGTTCGCAGCAATATCCGTACTAACATACGCCGCTTTTTTCCCTTTACTATTCCCAACACCCGCTCTGGGCGTTACTCAAGCTACTACACAAGCTGAGTACAACGCTCAGATTTTTGCTGCAGACGCGGAAATTGTTCGCGTTCAAAATATTCTTGCCACAGCCCAACAAAATGTAGACTCTCAAACCGCCATCGTGGCCGCTAAACAATCCGCGTTATCTACAGCCCAATCCAATTACGATAACAATTTGATTCCGCAGGTTACGGCTTCGGGTTCGGGTTTAACCGCCAAGGTTTACAACAACACTATAGGTATGACGCCAAACGAAGCTAATTTATGTACAACTACTACCATCGACCAGATTTACTTTCAATGGGGTAGCGGAGGGATTCTCGGCTGTAACGAGGACAACGTAACCGTACACTTCTACGGAACTATAACAGTCCCTACAACTGGAACGTATCAATTTAAAAACATTGCTGATGATGGTTTTTACATGACTATAAACGGTCAAGTTGTAATTAATGAGTGGATTGATAAAGGCTGTAGTGGGGCTATTGGGCCAGGTATTGAATTAACCGCAGGTACTGCTTACACCCTTGACGCGTGGTTTTACGAAAATGGCGGCGGAGCGTGCTCAATGCTCTACTACTACAGTGCAGGAAACTACGCCGCAGTCCCCGCCTCTTGGTTAGGTCAAACCACGGTAACGGATATGGTTAAAGACCCAGCCCTGTTAGTTATTCTTCAAACCGCGCAGACAGACTATAACAACGCAGTTGCCGATAAAACCGCCGCTGAGGCTGTTGTAACTCAGCTACAGGTTGACCTGGCTGCTGCTATAGCCGCTAAAGCTGCAATACCGCCCTACACGCCTCATGTGGATAGCCCTACCAACTTAGTAGCCGTTTCTGATTCAGCCACCGCCATTGTGCATTTGACGTGGTCAGCCCCTACTACAGGTGATCCTTTAGAACGTTACGCAATCTCTTGGACTACCGAAGGTCATAACGGTTGGGGGATTGCAACTGGAAATGGCGGGGATGCCACAGCATTAAACACTTTTATAAATATAGATTACGCGGTTGTAGCTCAAGCTGGATTAGATAGAACTTACACCTTTACTATCCGCTCAGATAACGATACTGCTCGTTTGTACTCAGGCGTATCTAACTCTGTTTCGGTTTTTCTTCCTGCTCCCACTCCAACTCCGACTCCAGAGCCTTCACCATCTCCCTCAGAAACAGCAACGCCCCAACCGAGCCCAACGCCATCACCAACAGTGACACCAGAACCTTCTTCATCCCCTACTCCTTCTCCCGAGGCGACCAGTACTTCTCCTTCGCCTTCCCCGTCCACCACACCGCAGCCCAGCCCAGAGCCATCAGTAACACCCATCCCAACACCATCTCCATCTCCTACTCCCGCCCCATCGCCTTCGACTTCTCCGAGTCCAGAGCCATCTCCAACTCTGACTCCCGTAGACACTTCAACCGCAACTGTAACTCCAGAGCCAACACCTTCTGCTTCAGCGGAGCCGACCCCAACACCCACCCCAGAGCCAAGCCCAACACAAACATCACCAGTAGTAATACCGATTCCATCGCCTACTCCTCTTCCTGTCGAGCCAACGCCCACACCAACAGTCCCACCAGCAGTGGAACCGACACCACAACCGCAACCAGAACCAACTCCATCGCCTACTCCTTCTCCTGAGCCCGTGCCTGTTGTAGTTCCAACGCCTTCGCCAGAGCCCGTTGTGCCGCCTGTTCCAGCGCCTGAGCCGTCTCCAGAGCCATCTCCTGACCCAACTCCTCAGCCATTACCTACTCCTGTCCCTAGTCCCTCCACGGTTCCAGAACCTCAACCAACGCCTCAGCCCGAACCAGATCCTCAGCCGTTGCCAGAGCCCGAGATTCAGCCTGAACCAACTCCTGTACCTGAGTTAGATCCCGATCTAGACGTAGAACCCATGCCTCCACTTGACCCTGACGAGCCTGCATTACCCGCAGACCCTCAACCAGAACCCGTAGATCCGACATTTCCGCCAGAACCAGATCCCGTTCTTCCTGAAGAGTCAACTAGTGACGCCAACCTTCCGCCTTTGGAGCCTGAAACTCTTCCGCCTTTAACCGAGGAACCTGAAACTGAGGTACCGCCTTTAGAGCCGCCTTTGCCTCCAACTGACGAAGTAGATCCTTTGCCTGAACCACCATTGCCTGTAGACGAACCACCTCTTCCTGAGACCCCTGAAGAGCCTTCTCCAGATCCTCAACCAGAACCCGAGCCAGAGCCCGATCCTGCCCCCGTTGAAGAAGTGCTGCCTTCGGATCCTTTGCCCGTTCCTGTGGAAAATACGCCATCTGAGCCTCCTGTAGTAGAAAGTTCAGATACTACCACCAAAGCCGAAATAACTGCAATAGTAACCAACGTGTTGTCGGATGGAAAAATATCTGCCGCAGACGCTGTATCTGTTCTTGCCTCTCTTAACGCAGATGGAGAAGTTACTAAAGATGAGGTTAATGACCTTTCAGAGACTCTTGCGGAAGATGGCAAACTCACTGCTGTTGAAAAAGAATTAGTGGCGGATGCCCTTATTGAATCAGTAGCAGAAGGAGAAACTCTTACAACAGAGCAGATCCAAGACGCGGGCATTGAATATAAAGACCTTCCTGAAGAGACTCCTGTCGAGGTTAGGCAGGATGAAGAAGGTAACGAAGTTATAATTACAGCAGACGTAGCTGCGGCTCTAGTTTTACTAGAAAACCCATCAGAATTAATTGGCGCAATCTTTAGCGACCCAGGTGAGGCACTACAAGCATTTTCAAGTATCGGTGCTGATATGTCCACTGAAGAGCGTGAAGAATCAACAAAAGCTGTTGTTGCAACAGTAATTGCGGCAGGTGCTGCAATAAATGCTGTTGGTGCTGCTGCAGGTGCTGCAAGCGGTTCAACAGGAGGAAGTACTGGAGGCGGAGGCGCCTCTGGACAATCAGGATATAGGAGAAAGCCTTGAGAGTACTAAGAGATATGGTTGATCAGCTATGGACGCTACTAGGCATGTTTATTGCTTGGGTAGTTCTAGATGGTTCAGCTAAAACAATTGTTGGATACGCAATCATGGGTACTTTGTTTGCATGGGCTGTTACCTACCCACTACGCAACCCAAAGGATGAAGAATGATTAAGCGTGCTCTACTAGCCGCAATAGTAGCTTTGTCTTTAACTGGCTGCGGGTACAGCGGCTCTTTTAGATACCCATGCCAAGACCCAAAAAACTGGGAAACTCCAGAATGTAAACCTCCTATCTGTACTGCTACACAGACTTGTCCTGTAGACTTAGTAAAGATACCTCAACCAGAAGGAACACCAAATGTTTAAAGAAAAACTAACACCACAAGATTTAGATGCTAGATTAAAGTTTATTCTAGGAATTACCCTAGGCACAATTTTGCTTTGCACCTCACTGGGTATCCTTTATGGTCTTTTGTTTGTAACACAGCCTATTGGAGCACAGTCAGAAAATGACAAGATGTTCTTCAATGTTTTGGGAAGTATTGCTACTTTCATTACAGGAACCCTTGCAGGTATCCTAATTGGTCAATCTGGGGCTAAAGATGTTATGGCAGCCCAGTTGTCAAACAAAGAGATGGATGCCAAGAACACACAAGCCGATAAGAAGCTTGAAGCAGAAATTGACGCTACCGCTGCTCGTTTAGCAGCAAAGCCAGATGGCGCAATGCCAGAGGCACAACCAGTTGATACCGACTGGGACAAAGAATGATAAGCGTTCTACTAGTTTATCTAGCCATGGCTGTAGCAATTTCTGTTATTGCTATCCAAGAAGATCGTGCCCAAAAAGGTTTTAAAGCTAAAGCCGCAGACGGAGACGGTGATGGTTTAGTACAAGATGGCACTAAATGGGAACGAAAGGTGAAGAAATAATGGCAGACAAAGGAACAGCAGCTCGTCTTATTGAAGTTGCTACAGCAGAGCTAGGCACTATTGAAGGCCCTAAAGATAACGAAACAAAATACGGGGCTTATACAAAGGCCAACTTCCAACCATGGTGTGGAAGTTTTGTAAACTGGTGTGGGCACGAGGCGGGAGTAAAGATTCCTAATACTGTTTACACTCCAGGTGGGGCACAGGCATTTAAAAAGGCTGGCGCATGGATTGACGGAGACATCGCAGACCCAGAGCCTGGCGATATCGCGTATTTTGATTTCCCCTCAGACGGCGTCGATAGAATTTCTCACGTAGGAATTGTTATCAAAGACAACGAAGACGGAACTGTTTGGTGTATCGAAGGCAATACAAGCCCGGACAAAAAGGGTTCACAGCGCAATGGCGGACAAGTTTCAAAGAAGCTTCGTGCTTTTAAGAAGAACAAGGCTGGCGAAATGATCTCAATCGTAGGCTTTGGTCGTCCAAAGTTCAAGGGTGCAGCCTCAACACCTGCTCCTTCAGCAAATCCTAACGCTGAGATAGAAAAGGCTATTGCGCTGCTTCGTGCAAATGGGTACGCGGTAACTAAGTAATCTGTGATTGGCTTCTCAGACGCCGACCGTATAAAACGCTGGACATGCGCTTTATGCGGTAAACGCTGGGCCGTGCCTGGTTTAGCCCGATCTTGCGAAGAAAAGCATTTACAATCAGAGTATGAGTCTTGAGGTAAGAAACGCACAGAATATTGCTAAAGGCATTCATTCTAAGAACCCACTTACGCCTACTAACCGCATGCTTAGAAGCAAATCTAAGGTTCGCGGTAAAGCAGGTAAGGCAGGGCGTGAGGTTGTAGAAGGCGAAGTAATTGAGCCAACTCAAGCAACCCCTATCGCACAAGAACCAGAAATCTACGACGGAACTATTGTAAAAGAATTACCAAAATTACCAAAAGCACTTACAGCTGGCCCTCGTATGGTTCCATCAACACGCATTACTCCAGTGCCAGATGTCGCCTCTCCTCAAAAAAAGCGCAAACCTGGATATAAACAAATGACTCTTCCAGGTATGGGAAGAACAGCTAACTTTAAGCGTTCAGCTCCGCCTAAGGTGTAACGTGGCAAAGAGAAAAAAAGGTCTAGCCCCAACTACTACTGTTGCAGACGCAGCTAAGGCTAGCGCAACCGTTGGCGCCTCACGGGCAGGTCGAGATATGTTGACCCGAGCAACTTATAACGGCAAAGCTACAAAGGGGATTGATACCCACTCTCGTCAATGGATGAGGTGGTCACCATGAACCGTAAACAGACGTTTAAAGAGAGCTTAGTTAAACCAATAGTTGTTAACGACTCTAGGTTTGGCATCCGCCGTTTACTATTAAATACACAAGAACGCCCTCGCATTAAAAGCTATAGACACGCTGGTCGCGGGCAAAGTGGGGAATCTCAAACTTAACGTTTAGACGGAAAAAGCTTTACCTTTGCTCTATCTTAGAACCTACAGCTTGAAGGGATTACATAATGGCATCGTATCCATCTGGGATTGTATCCACAGCCGTCTTTACTACTAAAGCTAACACCTTAGATATTATTGACGCGTCGCACCCAAACCTTATTCAAGAAGAAGTTATTGCAATTGAGACCGCTTTAGGCACTAACCCTGCGCAATCTACTAACGGCTCAGGATCCTATACATCGGCTGCTACAGCGTTTGGAACAGTCACTGCCCGCCTTAATAACCATGAAATTGGCATTATTGGCGATGTACACACTCAGTACGTTAAAAAAGTAGACGGAGTAGTGACTACCGCATCCACCAGCTCTGGTGTTGTTAGAAACATTTATTCTTCAACCTCGACCCCCACTGGCGGTATGGATGGGGATGTCTGGTTGAAATACGTATAACTAATGCCACAATACGTAAAAGTTGGTGGCACTTGGCGCCAAGTCGATGAGACTGCAAATTGCGGCTACATAAAAGTAGGCGGAACTTGGCGCACAGTAACTGACTCGTACGTAAAAGTAGCAGGTACTTGGCGCAACGTTTGCGCCCCTGTTGTTACAACTACAACTACCACAACTACTACAGCCGCTCCTACAACTACTACTACTACAGCTGCTCCTACAACCACAACTACAACTACAGCAGCTCCAACACCAACAGGCATTGTTCCTACCTTTGGAGCCAATACCGCTACTTCAAACGGTTTTACTGGGTCTGTTACAAACTACAGCGGTGGCCTTAGCTGGAATGCTAACAGTAGCGCTGGCAGCATAGCTTTTAGTTCTCCATCGGGAAGCACATTACCATTTACAGTAACTGGTTTAACCGCTGGTCAGAGTGCGACTGTAACAGTCTTTACTGTTCAAGCTGGTTTTACCAATGGAAGCAATACTACAACAGGACAAGCACTTCCAAGTATTACTAGCCTTACAGTTACTAATATAGATAATACTGGAGGAACTTTAAGTTGGAGCTCTGTTGGTCAACAGTCATACTCTATTTCAACTTCTCCTGGCGGCTTAAGTATTAGTGGAGCTACTGGTGCGTTGGCTACATCTAGAAATATTTCTTTTGGAAGCCCTGGCACAACATATAGTATTACGTTAACTATTTACTCAGGATCAAGCCAGACTGGAAATAGCGTATCTGCCACAACAAGCTTTACCACAACTGGCTCCGCTACAACAGCGCCTCCAACTACAACAACCACTACTGGGGCCCCAACTACAACAACTACAACAACTACAACAACTACAACAACTACAACAGCAGCCCCTGGATGTACAGTAGGAGGGGTTTGCGGTTCTGGATATACATGCTACCCAGAAGGCTTCTATACATATTACACCTATAATGCAGCTTGTAGCTGTGTACTAGAGAATGGGTTCTGCTAATGACAACTATTCAACCTGTGTTTACCATGGTCTCTTATGCACTTGTTATAGGTAATGAATTTGCTTGTATTTTTGAATACCCTTTAGAAGGAACTCAAATTATTGAAAGCAACACAGCAGCCTTAAAAAGCAATCCAAAAATTACTTTAAGTAATGAAGAGCCAGTATTTGAAAAAATAAACAGATACTCTTTAATTATTGATAATGAGGTTGTTGGTACATTTTCTCATATTAAAGATGAGTTTGGCGGCCCTGTAGCTGAAATGATTAATGCAGCCTTACAAAGCGATCCACAGGTAATTGATATGACTGGGCTAGATACGCCAACTATGGGAGATATATGGGATGGAACAAAGTTTACTAGTGCGCCTGGGCAGTAAATAAAATGACAAAAGAACTATCCGCTTGGGAAAAATATAAACAAAACCTGGGAGAAACAAAACCTTGGGACCTACTCAACTCAAAACAACCCAGAGCTGTAGAAGAACTGGCGGCTGAGCGCTTTAATACCTGCCTTGGGTGTGAGTTTTTAATAAAATTAACTAGTCAGTGCAAGAAGTGTGGTTGCATAATGCCTTTAAAAACCAAATTAGAGAACGCCACTTGCCCTATTGGCAAATGGTAGATTTGTTAAGTCCATCTTGTGTCTAGCATCTTTATCCAACTTGCCTCGTATCACGACTTTGAGTTGCCCAAAACTATCTTTGACTGCATAAGTAAAAGCAGTAAAAAACATAAATTAACTTTTGGGGTTCATGCTTGTTACAATGAAACCCAACAGGTTTTTATACCTCTTCTAGAGAACGTAAAACTAATAGAAAGCAAATCTCCTGAAAACATTGGAGTAGGTGCCGCACGGAATGTGGCAAACAGTTTATATAATGGGGAAGACTACTATCTACAGATTGACTCGCATACACGGTTTTTGCAGGATTGGGATGAAAAACTTATAAACTTTGTTTTACAGCTTCAAGAGCATGGAATTAAAAAACCATTAATTAGCGCGTATCCAGGGGGTTATTCGTATAATGACTCTTTAGAAGAGGTTATTAACTACTCATCTGACGTAACCCTTATTTCGTTTAAAGAGCGCCCAGAACAATTTACAACTCAATTGATCCCATCACAGCTTGCGGTAGCTCCCGAGGGACAATGCCTTCAGCCTTCTATATCAGCAGGGTTTATTTTTACTATCGGCAGCTTTTCTGAACTTGGGTTTAATGAAAAGATTATGTTTTGGGGGGAAGAGATCCTCACTGCAGCTCGTGCTTACACCCACGGGTTTGACCTATTTATTCCAGACCAACAATACTTTTATCACCTTTACTATGACCCAGCAGTAGTGTTTCAAAAAAACCTACGCAGGCATGTGTGGCAAGACTTCTCTGAGGAGTTTTACAAAAAAGATGCTATAGCAAAGCAAGAAGTAATAGACATCTTTACCTCTAATAGGATAGGCCCTGGGGCTTTGGGCTCAGAAAGGTCTCTAAAAGAGTATGGAGATATGGCAGGTTTAAGCTTTGAAGAACGTAAACTAATAGAAGGAAGATAGATTTTAACATCTAAGCCCTGACATTCTCTATTTCCTCTTGGATACTGGTACTGCGCCCCGATCAGGTGCTTAACCACTCTAGAGAAATAGGTAAATATGTCAAGTTATAACTCACCACTTCCTGTGGGTTCAGCGCAAGGCACTGGCGCAGCCGCCATTGCTATCGCAGAGACCGCTGGCGGAACCACAAGCAACGGTAACGCTACAGATTCAGCAGGAAACGTAAAAGTAGATTTTGTATGGGGCAATCACCCTATGCACCCAAATGACGTCCGTACAGAAGAAGCGGCCGTAAATATTGGTGGAACAACGGGCTCAAACCAGCTTGCATATCAGACAGCTGTAGTAACAGCTGCTTCTGCTTCAGCTGGCGTAGTGACTTACACAGCTACCAACTCATTTAACGTTGGCCAGACTGTAACAATCACAGGACTTTCAACATCAGCTTTCAACCTAACAAACGTTCTTATTGCCTCACTTGTTGGTACAGAAGGCGCTCGCACAGGCTTTACAGTAACTAACGCAGCTACAGGAACCGCTGTAACAGGCGCTACAGCAGTTGCAAAGGTTGTTATTGGCTCAACACCAGGTGTTGGCGCAGACTACGCTTGGTCAGCAACAACAGCTGTAACAGGCGAACGTCTAAACGCGGCTCTTGATAACCACGTAATTGCAGAAGCTGAATGGAATAACTATCCATCATTTACACCAGGCGCAGGTAACTACAAGGTTACAGCTGCTACAGGTAACGGAACAACTGTTACCTACACGTCACAGAATGATCTTGCTCCAGGAGACGTTGTAAACATTACAGGCCTAACAGCCTCAGCTTACAACCTATCAGCAGCAACAGTTGCTACAGCTAACGCGCTTAGCTTCACAGTAACAGATGCAGCAAACGCTGGTGAAATCACAGGACAGTGGTACGGCAAGGTAGAGTCAACAACAGCTCTTACAGCTCATGATGGCGCTGGAATTGCGTACATCGTAGTACCTTCAGTACTTGGAGATACAACAGCAGTAGCCCTTGATAAGCTTAAGGATGCTGGTTACGAGACAGCTTCAATTACTACAGCTACAGCAGCTACAAACGCAGTTTCAACAATCACAGCAGTTTCACGCACAGGTACAACAGCAACACTCACCTCATCAGGTGCTGGCGCTAAGTACCCAGTCGGTACAAAGATTACTGTTGCAAGCCTTGTAGCACCAGATGACGTACTTAACGGTACCTATACAGTTACAGCAGTTGCTACAAACTCTGTTTCTTACACAACCACAACTTCAGGAGCCCTATCAACAGGTTCACTTACTGTTGCTGGTCTTTCAGGTGTTGCTGGAACAATCAAGACACAGTCAACAGCCGCTGGTGCAGCTTCAGTTGCAACAACAGCCACAATCACAGTTACACCTCACGCAACAGTTTCATAAATTCAACACAAACAGAAAGCCCCCTGCGTATAGCAGGGGGCTTTTTGCTTTATATTTTTAGTTCTTTGGGAATTGTTTTAGAAAACTCTCATATCTATCTCCATTTGTTTGATCTGGATGTATTTTCCAGGAAGACCAATCTTTTCCACCGTTAGTCATGTGAAACGCTATCTCAGCGTTTGTAACGGGGTCAAAGAGGTCTACGTTAGACTCTAGGTTGAACTTATCCCGTCGGGCGTCCCCTAGGGTTCCAATCATATTAATTTGAAAGACTCCGTATGAGTTGTCACCAGTGCCACTATTTCCGTTATGCGCTAATGGACGACCATTTGATTCTTTCATAGCAACTGCCCAAGCGGTCTTGAGAGCGTTTCCCTCAAAACCAACCGCTTTTAATAAATCCTTTAATTCTGCTTTGGTAAGAACCTTAGCTTCTTTAAATGAATCTAACGGGCTCACAACTGTAACTACTTCTTCTTGAACTACTGGCTCCGCCATTGCTGGTGGGCAGTTTCCCAAAAAGATAAAAACAGTTGCTACTACTGCTGTACGTTTTCTGATATTAAGCATTGCTGCTCCTCTCAGTAGGCAAAAGCCGCCTTGTGGGCGGCTTCGTCATGAACAACCATAACACAGGCGTTACAAAACGTGTCAAGACAAACTAAGGGTTAAATAATAAATTTAATTTAATATGACAAATCTAATAGTAAATGCGTATATTATATACCTCGGGGTTTACTACGGATAACACTATCGCGCTTGTATCTAATGTCTACACGATTGGCAAAACATTGACAGTATCAGACTGGGCAGCGCTTATTTCAGTTATAGTGGCCGTAGGCGGAACCACAGCTATTGGGATTAAGTGGACGATTAAACATTATCTTGCAGAACTAAAACCTAATGGCGGGTCTTCTATGCACGACGCGATTAGCAAAATTGGCCTCGACATGACCGAAGTTAGAGTATCATTAGCAAGACTTGAGGGTCGATTTGACCAACATGTAGAAGAAGGCGAGTAGCATGAATAAAGCAATGATTGAATCCTACGTACGTAACCTAGCAGGTCAGGTTATCGGCGCAGTTATGATTGTTATGCAGACAAGCGGAGCAGCAACACCTCTAGAGTTTGGTTCAAGCGAGTGGTTATTAGTCGCTAACGCTCTATGGGCGTCTCTAGTACCAGTAGCACTTCGCTACTTTAACAAGCTAGATCCAGCATTTGGACGAGTTGCAAACATTGGCCTTTCAGAGCTCACAGGAGTTCTAAGCCGAGCTTCAGCCAAAAAACCAGCAAAAAAGAAATCTAAGTAAGTTCAGCAAGGGGGCGGAGATTTTCCGCCCCTTTTGCTGTACACTTTTTATATGACTTGTTATAACTGTACTAAGCCAGCTCTTTATTATGTAAACGACCCCACCGAATCTCCTGCGGCTTATTGCAACACGTGCTTGCCACCATGGCTTAAAGTACGAGCAGACGAAGGTCACTTCCCTCTTCCAGTTGAAAAAAAGCCATCGAAGAAGGCGTCTGATAAAGATGAGGATAAGTAAGAAGCAAGCTGTTCAAGTTCATCCTGTTCCGCAAAGAGCAATGGACCCAAAAGGGCCATTCCCACGAGAACTATTTGATGAACCAGAAATAGTTTATAATTATGAATCCGAGTACGCAGAGGACGGAGCTAACTTCCCACTTGGCGCTACTGCTCAAAATGAGTTTAAACCACCTAAATATTTACGTTGTGCGCTTTGTTTAGCTAGAGTTATAGAAACAGAAACCGAGAATCATACCTGCGAGGATTGATGGCTAAAAAAGATCTTAAAGCAATAATGAACCAACGCCTTGCGGAAGCTGAGGCAGCTTTAAAACAGTCTAGTGAACGTAATCTAAATACTTTTAAAAGAAACACCTCTGATAACGATCCTGCAGCTCAGTCGTCGTCAAACCAGATAGATAAAAACTGGTCAGTATCTATACCTAATGACGTTACAAATGTGGGCACAGAGGTGTACACCGCGCCCACAGCTAACCCTAAGCGTCCTAGAGCGTACACTGTGGGGTACAACAACAACACAAACACTATAGTAATTGTTATGCGCAGTGGTAAATGGTGGCAGTACAACGATGTGCCAGTTAATATCTGGCTAGGCCTTAAAAATAGCGCATCAACTAATGACTATTTACCTATTATTGAGAACGCTTGTTCGTCTCATCACGAGGCTGACCTGGACGCTTTATCTGCGGGAACTAAAGAGCGCTTCAGTCATTCAGCGGCTACGGCTAGCCGCATACAACAAGGTGACCCTTACACACTTGACGAGACGTTGTTTGGCACAAAGGAGTAAATTTGAAATCATACGGGCCCCTATACGTTGGAAAACTACGCTACTGGCATAAAAAAGTGCTACCTATTTTTGAAATAGGAACTACCCAAGAAACTGAAATGCCCTACAGAAAAGGTAAGTGCTTGGTGATGCGGGCTCCATTTACAGAACCAGGTTTTTATTTAGGCCTGTGGGTCGAGCGCCCTCAAATTGGCTGGGAAGATGAAGATAAGATTGATAAGATACTATCTGACGCTATGAAAGCTAGAATTGCTTGGAAGCCAGAGGATGGATTATTTGATGAATCTTTTTAAAAAGAAAGAACCTTGGTTAAAGCCGTTCTCTGAAAAGGTTTCTAATAGAGTATCTAAGATCCCTACCGCAGAGCTTGAGCAGTGGGTTGATCAATCATTGTATGAGATCGGCCGTTGCATGACCGCTTACTCAAAACAAAGAGAGCCTATGTTCTTAAATGAGGCTTTATTAGGGGCGGAAGCCTTGCATGCGGTTATAGATGAGTTAAACCGCCGAACAACCCGCCATTAAATCAATTTGTCGACAATTGTGCTAAGCTTCTCTTGCCTCTCTTCTCTCCCCCGTGATGGCAATCAAAAAGTCCTGGGTTTAAACGCCCAGGCTTTTTGTTTTCACCTAGACTAGGGAACACAATGGACACAGCAATGGATGAAGAAGAGTTTTTTCCTGATGAAGAAGAAGACCTTGCGCCCGAAGAAGAAATTGAAGAGCTTGATGAGCTCTCAAAAGAATTTGTTAACAAACTTGTAGATCGTTGTATCCAGTTTCAAACTGCGCTTGTAGGCCATGAGCTACACCCTTATCAAATGCCTCTAGCCCGCAGAGTTATTGAGTCTGTAATCATTAACGATGGTGAAGAAATTACCGCGCTTGCCGCACGTCAGTCAGGCAAGTCAGAAACCATTGCCAACACAGTAGCCGCGCTAATGGTGCTACTCCCACGTTTAGCAAAGATGTACCCAGACCTATTAGGCAAGTTTGCTAATGGTGTGTGGATCGGTATGTTTGCTCCTGTTGAGGGTCAGGTAGAAACACTATTTGGTCGTACAGTAAACCGTCTTACATCAGAGCGCGCACTAGAGATCTTGGGTGATCCTGAAATTGACGATTCCCTAGGAAAAGTTCCAGGCGTTACACGGCAGATTAAACTTAAGAACTCTGGCTCATCTTTAATGATGATGACAGCTAACCCTCGCGCAAAGATTGAATCTAAGTCTTTCCACCTTATCGTTATTGATGAGTGTCAAGAGGCGGATGACTTTGTAGTGTCAAAGTCCATCTCCCCAATGCTTGCGTACTACTCAGGAACCATGGTTAAAACGGGTACCCCGACTACGCACAAGAATAATTTTTATCGTTCTATTCAGTTAAACAAGCGTAGACAGACAGGCGCACGTTCTAGACAGAACCACTTTGAGTGGGATTGGCGAGATGTGGCTAAAGTTAACGAGAACTACGGTAAGTTTATTAAAAAAGAAATGCTTCGTGTAGGGGAGGATTCCGATGAGTTCCAGATGTCGTACTCATGCAAATGGCTGTTGGAGCGCGGAATGTTCGTTACATCAACTATTATGGACGAGCTCGGCGACACCTCCCAAGAAACTGTTAAAGCCTGGCACCGAACACCTGTCGTTGTTGGAATCGACCCCGCACGAAAACTTGACTCAACTGTAGTTACTGTTGTGTGGGTAGATTGGGATCGCCCAGATGAGTTTGGTTACTTTGACCACCGCGTTCTTAATTGGTTAGAGATCCAAGGTGACGATTGGGAAGATCAATATTTTCAAATTGTTCAGTTCTTAAGTAGTTACGATGTGCTAGGTGTTGGCGTAGACGCTAACGGTGTTGGTGACGCAGTAGCTCAACGACTTAAACTGCTTTTACCAAAATCTGAGGTTTATTCAATTGGCAGTAGCCAACCCGAACAGTCAAAGCGGTGGAAGCACCTTAAGGCACTTATTGACCGACGTATGGTTGGGTGGCCTGCTCACGCAAAAACTCGCCGCCTACGTACCTGGAAGCGGTTCTACCAGCAGATGACAGATCTAGAGACTAAGTTCCAGGGCCCTAATTTTTTAGCCAAAGCACCAGACGAAGCACATGCTCATGATGACTACGCCGACTCTTTAGCTATTGCTGTGGCCTTAACCATGGATTTAACTATGCCATCAGTTGAGGTTTCGAGTTCACCGTTTTATAGATAGTTATGACTTTAGCCTGATTTTGTCTTACTTACGTAGCACACTATTGACTGAGGTCCTCAAACCAATTTAGGAGTTTATATGTCAATCGCACCAGCCCCTCGCTTCCCTGAGAAGCACAGCCCTACATACGACCGTAAGATGGCAGGCGCTGTCCCAGGACAACGCGGCCCACTACGCTTTGAAGAAGGTATCGCGACTGATACCGATGTTCCACAATCTTTTACAACAGGCGCAATGCACGGATATATGCCTGCACCTGGCCGTCCAAACCGTAATGCAAACGTATTTGAAAAGCTTCCAGAAGAAACAATGCGCGAGCGCGCACACGTTGGTTCTGCAGCTTGGGTAGAAGCTCCAAGCAGCTTAAATGATTTTTCTGCTGGCGCATTTGCTGACCATGGCGATAACCGTTTTGAAGAGGTATTCCGCAATGGCGCTCATCAACAGGCTCTTAATCCTGCTGTAGTTCAAGACTAATAAATTAAATAGCAAGCCGTTCCCCCTGCCCCTTACGTGGCGGCAGGGGGCGGCTGCCTATCTAAGGATTATAAATGGCACTCATCTCAGGTAGAGAAGCAAAAGAAACCCCAACGCAGGTTGCTGCTAACCCTAAACTTTGGAACATGATTACTGCTCAAGCAGGAGCAAAGTTTTCTAAAAACTCTCCCGCTCGCGGCCACTGGATTCATGCTAAATACAACCAAATGGGCGGTCAATACGTTAAATCTAAGAAAGATATAGACCCTAGGTTTCGTGACTACGCTCAAGAAAAACGTGACAAAGAAGAAGAGCAAAAGAAAAAGAAAATAACCAAGAAGGTCGGGCAAGGCAACATCCGAGGCGAACGCTTCATATAAGCTGTCGATATGTTAATATATCGACATTGAGTTTTACTTATTTTGAAAGAGGTGATTGGTGAGCGGTATTGATTTCTCGCCTCCGAGTTATCGCGCAGCCTCTTCTGACTTAACAATCTCTATCTCCCCACTGGGGCTTGTAGAGCTTGCAGATGAAGAGTTTGAAGTACACGGCCCTCGCTTAAACCGTTATTCTCTTAACTGGGCGATGTACCTTGGTCATCACTATTCATACCGCCGTCAAACAGGCGAAGCACAGATCATGCTCAACTATTACAGAGCATTTACAGACTTTTTAATTAACTTTACATTTGGTAAGGGCGTTAACTTTCGCTCATCTAAATTAACAGAAGCTATTGTCCCTGACTTACTTGAACGCGTTTGGGAAGTAGATAACAACAAAGCTACAGTGCTTTGGGAGATTGGGCAGCAAGGCTCTGTTTCTGGAGATTGTTTTATCAAAGTAGCTTATGAAGAAGCTTGGGTTGATCCAGCTGGTAGAAACCACCCTGGCCGTGTACGCGTTCTCCCACTTAACTCATCTTTTGCTTTTCCAGAGTTTCACCCCCATGACCGCGAACGCTTAATCCGTTTCAAGCTTAAGTATCGTTTCTGGGGAACATCATTAGAAGGAACACGTCAAGTCTTTACTTACACAGAAATTTTGACAGACGACATCATTGAGGAATATATCAACGATGAGCTTATTGACTCTCGCCCTAACCCGCTTGGTACTATCCCTGTTGTTCATATTCCAAACGTTCGTATATCTGGTTCTCCTTGGGGCCTATCAGACTGCAATGACATTATTAACATTAACCGTGCGTACAATGAAACCGCTACAGATATTGCGGACATCGTTAACTACCACGCAGCGCCAGTTACGGTCATCATTGGAGCAAAGGCATCTCAGCTAGAAAAGGGTGCTAATAAAGTTTGGGGCGGGCTTCCAAAAGACGCTAAGGTAGAAAACCTTGAAGGCGGAGCTCAAGGCTTAAAAGGCGCCATGGACTTCATGGCTTTACTAAAGAAGTCTATGCACGAGATGATTGGTGTTCCTGAAACCGCCCTTGGCCAAGCACAACCAATCTCTAACACCTCTGGCGTAGCGCTTTCTATTCAATTCCAGCCTTTGATGAACCGTTACCATCAAAAGATTATTCAATATGCGCACGGCTTGGAAAGAGTTAATGAGTTAATCCTTGTAAGCCTTGCAGTCAAAGAGCCTGAAACATTTATTTGGGATCCTAATTCCCACACGGTGCCTCTAAAGCCAGGCCAGGCAGCTCAATTAGATCCTAATGACCCATTAACTTTTCAAAACTATGTTTATTTTCCACAGCCACTGCCTCTAGATAAACTTATTGCACTTAACGAGATTCAAAGCAAGCTGTCTCTAGGCCTTGAATCTAAAGAAGGCGCCCTACGGGCACTTGGGGAAGAGTTCCCAGCGGCAAAACTTACAGAAATTCGTCAAGAACTTATTGAAGATGCTAAATCTGATGGCGCTCTCAAGTTGGTACAGACTCAAATTGAAAATGACATCATGATGCTAACTGGTATGCAGTCAGCACAGCCAGGGCCTGGCGGAGGCCCAGCTCAGCCTGTAGGTGGCGGCTCCCCTGAAGCAGGGGTTCCTCAATCTGTATTACCTCCAATAATTGACGACGCAACTATTGCCGCACAGATGGGCGACCAAGCCCTGCGCGGCAACCTCGTCACACAAGCTTATGGAACCCAACTCCCACAGAGACGTGTTCCAGAAGGCTATGAAAAATAAAGGTGTTTAGCCTGTAATTTTTCATAGGGATAGAGAAAATAAACTCGTAATACAACGTTTGGTCACTCGTGCTCTTACTTCGGACAACGACCCCTAGGACATAAAGGATGTATAAAAATGGAAAATGCAGAAACTATGGCGGCTGCTTTTGAAGCAGAAGCCAATACAGCTCCAGTTGTAAATGTGTCGGGCGTTGACGCGCCGACTGTTACTACTACAGATTCTACTAGTCTTAACAAGTTCTATACTGACGAAGATCTAGCAAGAGTCCGACATCAAGAAAAGGATAAGCTCTACCCTCAAATTGAAAGTTTGAAGGAAGAACTTAATTCACTACGAAAAGAAAAAGAAGAAGAAGCATCTCGTCGTAATGCAGACGCGCAAGCAGAGGCAGAACGAGCAAGAGTAGAGGCATTGTCGGAACTAGATTCCAAGTCATATGCAGATGCTCGATTGTCAGAGTTGCAGGAGCAGTTGGAGCGTGAGCGTACTGAACGCGAACGAGCCTTCGCTCTTCTGGAGCAAGAAAAGTTATATGCAGATTTACAATTTTATCGTACTCAAGTAATTGAAGAAGAACGTGACAATATCATTCCGCAGTTAGTTGATTTTATTCAGGGTAACACCCGCGAAGAGATCGCTGAAAGCGTAGAACGATTGAAGGAACGTTCAGCAAGTATTCTTGAATCTGCGCAGTCTGCTATGCAGAACGCCAGAAAAGAAATGAAGGGAACGAGCATTTCTGCTCCTCCCGCTGGACCACTGGAAACTAATATGGAGCAACGTACCCTTACGCCACAAGAAATTGCGGCAATGCCGATGAACGAATACGCAAAATATAGAGAACGACTCATGAGCGACACCGCTCGTGGGAAGTCTCGCGGGCTGTTCGGTTAACCCCCAACCCAAAATCTAACAAGGAGTCAATTTAAATGGCATCATCCATTACAGGTACTGGCAATTTAGCCGCTGCGCCTACCGCGTACTCAGGTACCAATACCCAACTGACACAAGCGATCCAGACAATCTGGTCTAAGGAAATTCTTTTCCAGGCCATGCCAATCCTTCGCTTTGAGCAGTTTGCAGTTAAGAAGACAGAACTAGGCGTAGCGCCTGGTCTTCAGATTAACTTTATGCGTTATAACAACCTCGGCTTCGCGGGTTCACTCGTTGAAGGCGTTCGTATGCAAACTAACGCACTAACAGCCCAACAGTTCTCAATCACAGTGTCAGAGCATGGATATGCTCTTGCTGTTTCAGAACTACTTCTAAACGCTTCATTCGATGACGTAATGGCTTCAGCCTCACGTCTTCTAGGTCGTAACATGGCTATCTATCTAGATCAGCTTTCACGCGACACACTATATGCAGCTACATCAACAATCTACGGTGAAGACCGCTCTAACCTCTCAGCAGTTAATAACTGGTATGCAGATGGTACAAAGGGTACAAACCGCGCTTCTATGACAGGTGCCTTTAACTTGACACCAAAGACAGTCAAGGACGCAGTTGAGACACTTGCAACCAAGAACATCCCTCGCCTAGGTGAGACATATGTTGCTTTCATCCACCCACACCAAAGCCGTAAGCTTCGTGACAATCCAGAATTTATTGAAGTCACAAAGTACGCAGCTCCAGGTAACTTCATGCTTGGTGAGATCGGCCGTTTGTACGACACAGTATTCATTGAGACCACACAGGTTCTTAAGGTTGCTGGTGGTGCTGGCGCTGGCTACTCAGCTGATACAGCTGTTGCTAACCCAACAGTAACTGCTGGTGGAGGTTACACAACCCCTGCTACATTCACTGGCAACGGTGCATCTGATCGTTATTCAGCTATCTTCATTGGAGATAACGCATTCGGTCACGCAATCTCGCTTCCAGTTGAACTCCGCGATGGCGGTATTCTAGACTTCGGTCGTGAGCACGCACTTGCTTGGTACTCAATCTTTGGACTTGGTCTAATCACAGATCAGTCTGTAATCATTGCAGAAACCAACTAATACAACTGAATAGTGATGGGGCGAGGATAAGCAAGGGCTGAAATTACGCTCGCACTCTCGCCCCATCACACCCTTCCACAGTCACTAATTAGGAGAATATAAATGGCTACAAAAAAGCCCACCGATGTAACTGGTCGCATGCGTGAGCAGCAACTAGAAGATAATCTAGAAGTTATGCAGGAACGAGCAGCAGAGATGTCTATGGCATCAGCTAATGCCGCTGTACGACTTGAAACAGAAGTTATTGATGCAACTAAGCCAGACCGTCAAACTATAATTGTTGATGAAGTAATCACCGTAGGTGAGTCAAATGACACAGTTGAAATTCGTGTTATTGAAACAATTGAAAACATGACGCTTGGCGCAGGCAATAACTACAACTTCAAAGCTGGTCAAAAGTACAAAGTCACTAAACAAGTAGCTCAACACCTTAAGGAAAAAGGCTACCTCGCAGGCGTAATCTAAATCAGTTAGACGCGGGGGGCGGGCTTTCGGGCCCGCTTCTTCGTTTATTAAGACTTTTTCTTTAAAAAGTGACACCATGTAACCTGAAAGGTAAGGATTAATAATGGCCCTACTTGCAGACTTGGTAGCACGAGTTCGTACTGAATTAGGAGACTCTAAAAAGCAGTTTAGGTTTACCGATACAGGTACAGGCTCTGAAAAGAGCTTCTATTTAAATGCAAAACCTGTTGAATTAACAGGGCTATATGTAACTGTAGCGGGCACGGCTATTGCGTACCCAGCTGGCTATACCCTTGAAAGTGGTATTGGCGTCATTCACTTTGTAAACGCCCCAGCCCTTAACGCTGCAATTGTAGTTGAAGGCATGTCTTCAAGATATTTCTTAGATAGCGAGCTGGAAGAGTTTGTCAACACAGCCGTTCTACAGCACACAGACAACCGTACAGACCAGTTTGGTACCCAAGTAACCCTAGCGTCTCTACCGCCTGTTGAAGAGTACCCTGTGGCCATTCTGTCGGCTATTGAGGGCCTATGGACACTCGCAACCGACGCTGCTTTTGACATTAACATCACCGCTCCAGATGGGGTTGTAATCCCACGCGCACAGCGCTATACCCAATTAACTGGAATTATTACCCAACGCGTAGAGCAGTACAAACAGTTATGCGCCGCGCTTAACATTGGTTTGTGGCGGTTGGAAATGGGCACTCTACGCAGAGTCTCACGAACAACTAACAAGCTAGTCCCTATCTACCTAGCTCAAGAGATTGATGACTCACGTCGTCCAGAGCGTATTTATATTAATAATGATTTGAAGGGCAGAACCCCACTGCCTTCTTACGCGGGCACCTATGACATTATCCTTTATCAGGGTGATAACTGGTCGGGTACATTTGATTTCCCATTTGATGTAACTAATTTAAACTTTAAAGCTCAAGTACGAACTTACCCAAATAGCCCAGCTATTTATGCAACATTTACAATTACTAAGACCAGTGCTGTTAATGGAACTATTCTATTAACTCTTCCATCAAGTGCTACTAAGTACATGCCTGCACGAGCTTTTTGGGATCTACAAGCAACTATGGATTCTGACCCTGACTTTGAACAGACGTATGTTAGAGGCCAAATATTTACTCAACAACAAGTAACATTGGACTAATATGACAATTCCTACTCACGTTCCTATTGTCGTTACAGTCACGCCGCCAGCAGCACCATCAATAACTGTAAACGATATTGTAGTTAGCGGTATAAACCAACCTACAGTCGCGTATCATCATACGCAGGGAACTTCTTCAGCTACTTGGGTTATTACCCATAACCTGGGGTGGAAACCTAACGTTACCGTTCAGGACTCAGGCGGTTCAATCGTAGAAGGCGAAATTGCCTATACGAGCGTGAACTCCCTTACCGTTACTTTTACTGGCGCATTCAGCGGCAACGCGTATCTTTCTTAAAGGAGAAGGTAAATGGCACGTAAGTTTTTAACCGCACTTGATCTAGGTAAGAACGAGCTTCAAAACGCTAGAGTTCAAAACCTAGCAACTGACCCAGCAAGTCCTGTCCTTGGTCAAATCTATTACAACACCGTATCTAATGAAATGCGTATCTATAACGGTACGCTATTTGAAGCAATTGGTCTTAACGGTGTCACCGCAGATGCTGCAGAAATTAACATCCTTGATGGAGCTACGCTTACCACTACAGAGCTTAACTATGTAGACGGCGTAACCTCTGCAATCCAAACACAGATTGATACTAAATCTCCGTCAGCTAACGCAACTTTTACAGGCACAGTAACCCTTGATACTGGCGTTAACATCGTTTTTGAAGGCGCAACAGCCAACGCATTTGAGGCCACCCTTACAGCTGGCGACCCAACAGCAGATCGCACAATTACTCTTCCAGACCTTACAACAACTCTTGTTGGTCAAGATACAACTGACACTCTTACTAACAAGACACTTACTAGCCCAACAATTTCAGGTCTTACTCTTTCAGATTCTTCAATTGTTGTTGAAGGCGCTACCGCAGATGCCTACGAAACTACGCTCTCATTTGTAGACCCAACCGCAGATCGCACAATTTATGTACCAAACGCTGACGGTACTTTAGCTCGCGTTGAAAACAAGCTACACGATTTTGCCGTAGCTACTGCTTCAGTAGATCTTAACAGTCAGAAGATTACAAACCTTGCCGCACCTACAGACCCAACAGATGCCGCTAATAAAGGCTACGTTGATGCAGCAGTTGTTGGTATTGATTGGAAAGCATCTGTTCGTGTAGCAACAACAGCAGCTGTTACTTTAGCAACAGCTTTTGAAAACGGAGATACTCTTGACGGAGTAACTCTTGCTACAGGTAACCGCGTTCTTGTTAAAGATCAAGCGGATGGATCAGAAAATGGTATCTATACAGTAAACGCTTCTGGCGCCCCTACCCGAGCAACTGATGCCGATACTTCAGCTGAAATCACAGCCTCTTTTGCAGTATTTGTAGAAGAAGGAACTGTAAACGCTGACTCTGGCTGGGTTCTTACAAATAACGGCACTGTAACAGTAGGAACAACCGCACTAACTTTTACACAGTTTACAGGCCTTGGACAGATTACAGCTGGTGCTGGTTTAACTAAGGCAGCTAACACTCTTGATGTTGGGGCAGGCACTGGTATTACGGTTAATGCTAACGATGTAGCAATTGACACAGCGGTAGTTGTTCGCAAGTACGCAGTTAGCTTAGGTGACGGCTCAGCTACCTCTTACACAATCACACACAACTTGGGTACTCGCGATGTAACAGTTGCTCTCTACGAAGCCGCTTCACCATACGCTGAAGTAGTAGCAGATATTGAACACACAACTACAAACACCATCACAGTTAAGTTCTCAGTAGCGCCAACTACAGATCAATACCGCGTAGCCGTACAGGGATAACCCATGAGCCGTAAGTCGCTCGTACCTGTAAACGTTCCAGCACTAGCTAGTGCTCCGTCCACACCTACCCTGCGTGCTGGCGACCTTTACTTTAATACGACCGACTCAACGCTCTACAGCTACACAGGTGCTGCGTGGGCCGCTTCAGGCGGCGGCGGTAGCAGCTCAATCACCGTATCGGACACCGCGCCTGCCTCTCCTGGAGAAGGTGACTTGTGGTTTAAATCAGATGTTGCTCAGACTTTTGTTTACTACGATAGCTTTTGGATTGAAATTGGCGTAGGCCCACAAGGCCCAGCTGGTCAAGCCACAATCAGCCGTTGGAAGAAGACAGTAGCTGGCGGAGAGACATCTCTTACTGGCAATGACGACAACTCAGTACCTTTGGCATATACCGTTCAAAAAGAACAGCTTTACTTAAACGGTGTTTTGCTTGTTCGAGGCTCAGATTACACAGCTACTACGGGAACATCTATTACTGGCCTAACCGCGTTATCTGCGGGAGACATTGTTGAGATCATTACCTTTGGTGAATTCATATTAAACAGCGGAATTAGCGTTAACACAATTGATGCTAAAGGTGACCTACTTGCTGGTACTGCCGCTGACACTATCGGCAAACTAGCAGTTGGAACTAACGGACAATACTTACAGGCTGACTCAAGTACTGCTACTGGACTTACTTGGTCAACAGTATCTGGATACTCAGCCCCGACACTAGGTTCAACATCTATTGCTTCTGGCGCAACAGTAGCAAATGTTGATGGGTTAACTATTAACTCAACTACTATTCCTACATCTAAAACTTTGGTTGCTACAGACTCAACTGTCTATGTAGTACCAAGTCAGGCTGGAAACTCTGGTAAGTACCTAACTACCGATGGAACTACATCATCTTGGGGAACTGTTACTACTTACTCAGCCCCAACACTAGGCTCAACATCTATCGCCTCTGGTGCAACAGTGACAACAATTTCAGGTTTAACAGACATCGTATTAAACGGTCCTGGAAGTATTAAAGACGAACTAACACTCATGCTTATGGGTGCCCTCTAACACGAAAGGTAGTAACTAATGGCTACTCTAACTAAGGCGCTGTTCCGCGGAGCTGCGACCACTACAACAACAACTACGTTATACACAGTGCCTAGCGCTACAACTACAGTTGTAACAGATATTATTGTGGTTAATACAGCATCTTCAGCGGGTACTTTTACATTAGCTCTTGCTGGAACCTCATTAGCAACCACTGTTGCTGTTGGCGCAAACGATTCAACCGTTATTCCTATTAAACAAGTTTTGGTTGCGACAAATACAATTCAAGGCGGGGCCTCCGCTACAACAATTAACTTCCACATTTCTGGAGTAGAGATTTCGTAATGGCCGCAAAAGTATTTAAATTTTCTAATTTAACAATAAAAGCCATTTCGCAGACTTATCACAATAGTATGTCGGCGGCGAATGGAAACCCTTTTGCGGGATCTACCGGAACTGACATCTCTACCTCTGGATTTTGGATTCAACAATTTACTGGCACTGGTTCATTAGTTACAAGCAGAACTATGAACATTGATTACTTAGTAGTTGCTGGCGGTGGCGCAGGCGCTTATGGTGGAGGTGGCGCAGGTGGAATGAAAACTGGAACAACTAATGCTACTCCCTCTGGAACCTACACCATAACAGTAGGTGCTGGCGGTACTTCTAAAAATGGAGTACGTGCCCAAGGCGGTACGCAAGGAAATAGTGGTAGCAACAGTTCTATAGCATTTCCTACTGCAATTACATCAACAGGTGGCGGTGGTGGCGGTGGCGTAGCGGACGCAAACTCACCAAACGCTTTGGGAGCTGAAGGCGCTAATGGCGGTTCTGGCGGAGGTCAAGGTTCTAACTACAACACTGCGCAAACAGGCGTTGGCGGAACTGGTATCTCTGGACAAGGTTTTGCTGGTGGTGCAGGTGGTGGGTACAATCCAACAAACGGCTATCGTGCTGGCGGTGGCGGTGGTGCTGGCGCTGTAGGTGGTAACGTATCAGGTGGAACAGGCGGTAATGGTGGAGTTGGACTTCAATCTTCAATTACTGGAACCTCAACTTATTATGCTGGCGGCGGTGGCGGCAGCGGTGGACAAGCCAATGGAACTGGTGGTTTAGGTGGCGGTGCTAACGCTAACCCTACTGGCACTGGCACCGCTGGAACGGCAAACAGAGGCGGTGGAGGTGGTGGCTGCGCTCCCATTAGTGCTGGTTACGGCACTACTGCTGCTGGTGGTTCGGGAATTATTATAGTAAGTGTGGCTAAATAATGGCTTATTTTGCACAATTAAATGAAAATAATATTGTTCTACAGGTCTTGGGCGTAGATAATAAAGATATAACTATTGATGGCGTTGAGTCAGAGCAAGCAGGAATTGATTTTCTTGCTGCCCTTGGATTGGGCTCTAACTGGCTTCAAACTTCCTTTAACGGAAACATCAGAGCGAAGTTTGCTGGTATAGGTGATGTTTATGATCCTATTGAAGATGTTTTTACTTTGGCAGAGATTGATGCGCCTCATAATAAAATTTCTTGGGGCGGCATACTTACGCCAACAAGCCCATCTATTCTTGTTGATTCCGCACCGCGTTCAGCAAACCAATTCTTTAATGAAGTTTTAGTACAGGCATTTCCGCAAGCATTTCATAGGTGGGGATACTTACATCAACATAATTCAAAGTCATTTGCTAAAGGCATAGGTAAGTTTGATGTTGTTGCAACTATAGTTCGTAACCCTATTGATAGCGTAGCTTCGTCAATACTTGCTTTCAATTTAACAACTGACGAGAGCATCGTTGAGCAGTTAAAAGAAACCTTAAAAATGTTAACTGCTACAAAAGACAACAAGGCAAATATTCTTGTATTTGATTTCAATAGCATAACGGCAGACCCTACCGTTGCGGTAGCAGTTATTGCTGCACGTTTAGGTGTAACGGCAGAACCTTACAACGCAGAAACAATTACAGAACTACTTAGAATGTTTGAAATAAGTTCAACTTATTCTTTGCCAATTAATAATAATGACTTACTAGATGAGGCTAAAAGCACTCTTACAGGTGCAGGGTTTGCAGAGTTATTGACTCAATGTACAGACCTATATAACGAGCTTATTGCCTAATGATTATTCAAATAATTGGACTACCGGGATCGGGTAAAACCGCCCTTGCGGAACTACTCGCAGATCGAATCAATGCTATTCACTTCAACGCTGATAAAGTGCGAGCTGATCTAAACTCAGATTTAGGGTTTTCCCCCGCCGATCGTATTGAACAAGCTCGCCGCATGGGGGCACTAGCTCGCCTTACCAGCTCTCAAGGCTATATAACTGTTGTGGATTTTGTCTGTCCTACAGAAGAAACCCGCTCTGCTTTTGGTAAACCTGATGCTTTAATCTGGGTAAACCGGATTGAGGTTGGCCGGTTTGAGGACACTAACAAGATGTGGGAAAGCCCAAGTAATGCGGATGTAACCATCCTTGACGGGATGACCCTTGAAGCAGAAGTTGACTTAATTATCAGAAAGTTTGAGCTTCCAGACTGGAAAGCCCCTACTACCCTTCTCCTTGGTCGCTACCAACCTTGGCATGAAGGTCACGAAACATTAAAGGAAAAAGCCCATGAGCGAACAGAACAAGTCGTCATTGCCGTCCGAGACACCTGCGGAACCTCAGACAAAGACCCGCTCAGCTTTAAAGATGTTAAGCGCCATATTGTTCAAGGAACAGCCAGATCTCCTTTTGTAATAAAGGTGCCTAACATAACCAACATTGTGTATGGTCGAGATGTGGGGTACAAGATTGAGCAGATTGATCTTGGCGCGGAAGTACACTCTATCTCAGCTACTCAAAAGCGTAAGGAGTTAGGGATATGAAAGTAACCCGTTCCCGCTCATTTACTAAATCATTAAGCTACCGCATCTTTGGCACGTTATCGTCTTTTGCGGTGGTTTACGCCATAACTGGCAAAGGTAGCCTTTCAGCTCTTATTGCGTTCTGGGAAACTATTGTCAAGGTGGGAATATATTATTGGCATGAACGCATCTGGAATAAAGTACCTTGGGGCCGTACTAAGTAGCCCCTGAAAGACCACAGCTTTACCAGTAAACTAGAGGGAATCACAGACAGAGGTATTACCGATGGCAATTGACTTTCCAAATTCACCAAGCGTGAATGACACATACGCAGTAGGAAGCCGTACTTGGACTTATACTGGTACAGCTTGGGTATTGACCGGATCTGTGGGCTTGCCTGATGGTGGTGTGTTAGACGGCGGACAGCCCTCTACAACTACCCAGTACTACACCTATAGCGGAGGAACACCCTAATGGCAGTTAATACATTAATGCAGATCCGCCGCGGTACTGCCGCGGCTTGGACTTCTGCCAACCCTACTCTTGCCGCAGGCGAGTGGGCGCTAGAAACTGATACTAAGCTCCTTAAGATGGGCGATGGCTCTACAGTGTGGACTTCATTAGCTTATGTAGTTCCAACTCAAACTGGCCAATCAGGTAAATATCTAACTACTAACGGAACCGTTACAAGTTGGGGAACTGTCGCTGGAGATATTGAAGGCGTAACAGCAGGAACTGGTTTAACTGGTGGTGGAACAAGTGGAACAGTAACTGTCGGACTTGATACTGCAAGCGCTTATGTTGTGCCAACGCAAACTGGTCAGTCTGGTAAGTATCTAACTACAGATGGAACAGCATCTTCTTGGGCAACCGTAGATGCGCTCCCAACACAAACAGGAAACAGCGGAAAGTACCTGACTACTAACGGTAGCGCAGCTTCATGGGCTACAATTGTTACTGATCCAACACCTTCTATCTTCATGCTTATGGGAGCCTAATATGGCAAAGAAAGTACTCGGCCAGTCCAATCCAGCAGCTACTACAGCCACCGCGCTGTACACAGTTCCTTCATCGAAGGAGGCGGTGGTTTCATCCATCTCTATCTGTAACCTAGCTTCTTCATCTGCTACCTACCGTATTGCTATCCGCCCAGCGGGAGCTACTCTAGCTAATCAACACTACTTAGCTTATGACGTAACAGTTGGCGCCGCGGATACCACAATCATCACAGTAGGTATCACACTAGCTACTACTGACGTTATTACTGTCTACGCCTCAACCGCTAACCTAGCCTTTTCAGCATTTGGAGATGAGGCTTCCGTCTAATGTCTATTACTAGCGCTAAGTCTGGTGCGACAGGTATCAGTCTCGCGCTAGACAATAACTTTATGGAGCCTATTGCCAGCACTTTGCTGTCGGCTAATACTAATACAGTTATATTTAGTGACATACCTCAGACATACAAGCATTTGCAGGTAAGATATTTAGCAAAATCGGGTAGAGTGCAAAATCTTGCTGGTCAAATGGCTATGAGATTTAACGGTAGTTATGCTGCAAGAGGTCATAATTTATACGGCGACGGCGCTGGTGTTGCCGCTAATAGTTATGTGCCAGCAATAGGTGAATTTGCTTTAGCGGCAACAGGAAGTACTGCGGGCAGCGCTTTTGGTGCTGGTATTATTGATATTTTAGATTACGCAAACACCAATAAAAACAAAACTATTAGGTCGTTAACAGGTGCAGATATTAACGGTTCGGGAAATATATTTCTTTCGTCGCAATTGATAAACTGCACCACGGAAATATCATCAATTACTTTTGAAACTTTAGATGGTGGAACTAATCTCCAACAATACTCCCGTTTCTCACTATACGGAATCAAAGGGTAATTATGGCTGCAAAGACAGGCACATACACTTTGATTGCTAGCACTACATTAAGCAGTGCAGGTGGTGCAACATTTAGTAGCGTACCTCAGACCTATACCGATTTGGTTGTTGTTGTAAATGTGTCAGCATCTCAAACTCCTGTAAATAGTGGATTGCGTTTTAATGGTGATAGTGGAACAAATTATTCTAGTACAAGAATTACTGGCGATGGTAGCAGTGCTTCATCATCAAGAGATAGCAATGATGATGTTTTAAGAACTGGTGTTGTAAGCACAAATAGCGTAGTAATATCTCACATATTTGATTATGCCAATACAACTACTTATAAAACTGTAATATCTAGAGGAAGTGGGGCTTCTGATCGTGTTGCTGCTTTTGTAGGTATGTGGAGAAATACTGCTGCAATAACTACAGTGTTTGTAACAAACTTAAATTATCCAATAGGAACAACCTTTAGACTATTTGGGATTGAGTCGGCAAAGTAATGGCGCTACAGTTATTTAAAATTGCTGACACCACTGTCTCTAGCCCACAGGCTACCGTTGAGTTTACATCTATACCTCAAGTCTACACCGATTTAAAAATTGTAATGTCAGTGCGTTCTGCCAACGCAAGCAACTTTGACAATCCACGCATATCAATTAACGGTAGCACTTCAACATTTACTCGCAGAGAAATCTATGGTGAGTCAGGTTCTGTTGGTTCAGAATCAGTAGCGGACCGCATTATTGGAAACTGTCCAGCCGCTAGTGTAACTGCCAGCACGTTTGGTTCACTAGAATTTTATTTGCCAAACTACACAAGTTCTAACTACAAATCTTGGTCATCTGATTCGGTAACAGAAAATAACTCAACAACAAATTCAATGTGGTTACTTGCTGGTTTATGGAGTACCGTTACAGCAGTTTCTACAATTGCGGTTTCATTACAGACAAGTGCCAACTTTGTTACTAACTCAACCTTCACACTTTACGGAGTCCTATAATGGCTATTAGAAGTCTTAAGACAGGGTCTTTAAGTAGAAGCGCTCAAGCTGGAAACACCATGATCTTTCCTGGCTCGTACGAGTCTATTGCTACTGTGACTGTCGGTGCAGGCGGTGCAAGTTCTATTACATTTAGTTCTATACCTGCAACCTATAGTCACTTACAGATTCGCGGCATAAGTCGTGTTGGTTCTGCTGGCTCTGGTGCAGGCACAAATGATTTATTAGTGCAATTCAATGGAGTCACAACTTCAACTTACTCAAGACACGCTTTATATGGAACAGGTAGCGCAGCAGGTGTTAATGGTTCAGGGTCAAACACTTCAGCATACGCAGCAAGAGCAGTAACCCCGCGTTCTGGTATTACAGCAAGCGTATTTGGAACATTTGTAATTGACATTCTTGACTATGCCGACACAAACAAATTCAAAACAATTCGTTCGTTAGCGGGTATGGATTCAAACGATACTAATGGCATTGTTGCACTTGCTTCAGGTTCTTCACAATCCACTTCAGCAGTATCAAGCATCACCCTGTTTGATGAATCTTCTTTTAGTTTTGTCCAATACTCACAATTTGCACTTTATGGGGTGAAATAATATGCCAGCAGGAATGACTTATACACCAATTGCTAGAACTACTCTTAGTTCTAGTTCTTCAACCGTTACTTTTAGTTCAATTCCTGCTACTTATACAGATTTGGTAGTGTCAATAGGGATTGCTGGTTTATCAGCACAGGAAACGCCAAGGATGTATTTTAATGGCGACACTAGCGCTTTATATTCAACTACATTTATAGACGGAAATGGAACCTCTGTTTTAACAAATAGAACAACTGGTCAAAGTTCATTTTATGGTATTGGTGCGTACAACTCTGGTAACCCTACTGGGGTGAGCAGCATATTAGTAAATATAAATAACTACTCTAATACAACAACTTTCAAAAATATGATAGCGCGTAGCGCTGCTGCAACTTTGTCAACAAACTTAACTGTAGGACTGTATCGTTCTACTTCCGCTGTTTCTTCTATTAGTTTTATTGTTCACGGTGGAAATAGTTATTTACCTGGCTCAACCTTTACGTTATATGGAATTGCGGCGGCTTAAATGTCATATACATATAGCAAGATAGCCTCATATACTGTTGGCTCTGGCGGAATTAGCGAAGTAAGTTTCTTAGCGATACCTCAAAACTACACCGATTTAGTAATTAAGGTTTCAGCAAGAACTGCCTATACTGCTGGCAGTTATGGCGATGGATTAAATATATCTTTCAACTCAAGTACCACTGGTTACACATACAGATACTTACAAGGTTACGACTCTACTGCTTCTTCTGCCAGCGGAAGCACTCAACTTACTGGTTTGATTCCAGATGATGCTACTGCACAGACAGCAAATGTGTTTAGCAACAATGAAATTTATATTCCAAATTATACAAACGCAAATAATAAATCTTATTCCGTTGATAATGTGGTTGAAAAGAATGGCACAACTAACTGGGTGCTTTCAATGTATGCTGGTCTTTGGTCAAATACAGCAGCAATAACTTCTATTGGTTTGACATCATCAAACGCTTCAACTTTCAAACAACACTCAACCTTCTCCCTCTACGGAATTAAGGCGGAAGTATAATGTCAGTAGTAAGCCTTAAATATAAAACTAAAGCAGGCACCCTTACTGCCCCTGGCGATGTAGACCTTGGCGCGATGGTTCCATTGGCTACGAGCACAGTTGGGGCTGGCGGAGCTGCCTCTATTACTCTTAGCTCTATCCCCGCCTACTACGAGCATTTACAGATCCGCTGGGTAGCCAGAGGTTCATCTTTAGCTGGACTGTATTGGACATTTAACGGCGACACTGGCGCTAACTACTCTAGAAACCGCATTAGCGCAGCTGGCACTCCTGGCGTTTCTGGCCTTGCGAGCCAAGCAAACATTTACACTGTTGCTCAATGGGGCATACCTACTGGAGCTAGTATTTTTGCTGGCGGCGTGTACGAGATCCTTGACTACGCAAACGTAAGCAAAAACAAAACGCTGCGCGGAATTGCTGGTCAAGACTCTACTGCTTCTGGCGGGTGTGAGTTTATCTCTGGTCTATGGATGAGCACAGCCGCGATTACATCTATAACAGTTACGCCAAACGTTGGCACGTTTCAACAGTACACTTCATTTGCTTTATACGGTATTGAAAGGGCAGGTGCGTAATGCCTTTGCCATCAACTTATATTCCAATTGCTACAGTAAAGACCACCGCGGAAGTGGCAACTATAACTATGTCTAATATCCCGCAGACGTACACTGATTTAATTTTAGTTGCTACCTGCGGCAACCCTAGCTCAGCAGTAAACTACAATTTACGGTTTAATGGTGACGCTGGCTCAAACTATTCAACTACCTACATGGTATCCAGCGGCGGTACGCTTAGCGGCGGGTCAACCGCGGCTGTCCAAGATAAAGTGTATTTAACGCAAACTGGCGCTAACTTGGCAGGTAAATGGGGAAGTCAGATCAACCATATTATGAACTACTCAAGCACTAATACTTTTAAAACAGTGCTTAGTCGAATGAGCTCTGATATTGAAGTGGCGTTAAACACATCTATTTACAAAACTACCACCGCTATTACCTCTGTAACTATCCTAAGTAATGAGGTACAAATCTATACAACTGGTTCTTACTTTACTTTGTATGGGTTGAAGGCAGCATAATGGCTAATTACATACCTATTTCCACAGTCACTGTTGGCTCAGGTGGAGCTTCTAGTATTAACTTTATCGACATCCCGCAAAACTACACTGACTTAAACGTGTTACTTTCTGTTCGGTCTAACACTGGTGGAGCTTTTGCGGGGTTAGTTATTGCGTTTAACGGTTCAACCTCGGGGTACACCCTGACTTGGTTAGGTGATGCTAACGGGGCCGCGGTTACTTACACCTATTCCGCTTTTGGCTACAACCACATTGCTTACATTCCTGGGTCTGCTGCCACCGCCAACTCATTTGGAAGCGTAACGTTTACTATGCCAGACTACACATCCTCTCACGCTAAAGCCGTAAATGTAGATGGCGCCAACACAAACAACGCATCAACCATTTACCAAGGTCTATCTATAGGCTCATGGAGCGGAACAGACCCTGTTAGATCTTTGTCTTTTACAACAGGTGGAAGTTTTGTACAATATTCAACCGCTACACTTTACGGCATCCGTAAATACTAACCAAGGAGAAAAACAAATGACAGATACAAAGATCGTCGTAAACTGCGAAACAGGTGAGACTCAAGTCGTTACCTTGACCAGCGAAGAGATCGCTCAGCGTGAAGCAGATGCCGCAGCCTTTGCTGTAGCAGAAGCAGAGCGCGTAGCAGCAGCAGAAGCACTGGCTGCCCTAAAGGCATCAGCTAAGGCCAAGCTTGTGGCAGGCACACCCCTAACACCAGAAGAGGCTGAAACCCTCGTTCTTTAATAGTAAACTGTAAGCCTACATATACGGAGGTTTTACTATGGCCCACTTTGCCGAAATTGATAACGCGGGGGTAGTCCTGCGTGCCTTAGTCGTACCTAATGAAGAAGAAGACCGCGGGACTGAATGACCAAAGCCCGTGACCTAGCCAATGCTTCAACAGCATTATCTGTTGTATCTGCTACGGAACTTGCGTTCCTAGATGGTGTAACTTCTGCTGTTCAGACTCAGATTAATACTAAGCAAGCAGTTGTATCTGGAGTAGATGATACTGAACTTGGATATCTTAACGGTGTTACGTCTGCCTTACAAACTCAACTAAATCAAAAACCAGAAGTAGTTGCTGGCAAAAATAAAATAATTAACGGTGATTTTTTTGTAAATCAACGTGCGTTTACAAGCACTACCACAAGTAATACTTATGGATTTGACCGTTGGTTTATTGGTTTTTCTGGTGGAACTGTTACCTATTCAGCACAAACTTTTACTTTAGGAACTGCACCTGTTGCTGGTTATGAAGGAACAAACTTTGCTCGTGTAGTAACAGCATCACAAAGTGCTGCGGGAAATTTTACTTATTTACAACAACGTATGGAAAATGTAAGAACTTTTGCTAATCAAACAGTAACTGTTTCTTTTTGGGCTAAAGCATCTACTGGTACTCCTAGCGTTGGCGTAGTCCTTGAACAACAATTTGGCACAGGTGGTTCTGGAACAGTTGTAACTTCTGGTGGCACAACAGCAATTACTACTTCGTGGGCTAGGTATTCCAAAACAATTTCAGTTCCATCTGTTGCTGGAAAAACTATTGGGACTGGAACTGTTGCCCTTAACTTAGGTTTAATGACTAGCGTTGGTACTACTATTTCTGCTGCGGGTTATCCTGCCGTTGGTTTACAAAATGAAACCATAGATTTCTGGGGCGTTCAGGTAGAAGCAGGCAACGTAGCCACCCCATTCACAACTGCCACTGGCACTGTTCAGGGTGAACTTGCTGCTTGTCAGCGGTATTACTATCAGTCTGACACTGACGTTCAGACATGGACAAATTTACAATATCAGGCAAACGTGAACGTTAGTCGTGGCGGAACTTTATATTTTCCGCAAACTATGAGAACGACTCCGACTTTAACTTTATTTGATTCACCTGGTAACTCAGGAAAGGTAAGTGTATCTGCCTCAAGCGGTGGATATTCCGACAACATTACGCCAAATATGTTTGGAACGGGCAGAAATACTTATGCCTTTTACGTAATTGGTACTTATGTTTTAGGTTACGTCAGCAAATTTACAGCAAGTGCGGAGTTATAAAATGAATACTTATGAAGTTAAACAATCAATAGATGGTACAAACTTTATTGAAATGACAACACCCGAAGGCGTAGTTTCTTTTGTGCCTATGGTTGATGGCAACTCAGATTATCAACGCTACTTGCGTTGGCTTGAAGATCCAAACGCGCCTGAAGAATTTATGCTACCAATGCCAGAGGTGACCGAATGACACGCGCACGCGACGGCTTTGTGGTTGTTAGATATACAAGAGCGCAAGTAGGCGGATAATGAGATCCTATAGTCCAGGCGGTCGGTTTGACGCAGACTTTGAAACAGATGAACTACTTATAGGTGTTGATGCTGATCTTAAGAACCCAGTAGGCACCTCCGCGCTTTGGTATATATACGACCCAGTCAATACGGTCTTAGACCCTATCTACGATGTAGGTCAAGATGTAACAGGCGGAGTAGGCGGAAAAGCCTGGACAGGGCCGTTTACTATCCCTGTAGTTAGAGCTGTTATTGACCAAGGTGAAGCTCGTACCTCCGCGGTTGGTTTCTATAACGCTGACACCCTGCACTTAACTTTTAACATTGAAGATGTCCAGAAGTACGCCCCTAATATCATTATCCGTCCCGACACAAACAACCGCGACCGTATTGTCTGGCGCGGTCAGGTATATCGCCCATTCTCAATCCAAGAACGCGGTATCATTGCCGAGAGGTTTACTATTCTGTCTGTTGACTGTATTCAGGTTATGCCTGAAGAAATGGTCAACGACGCTCAATTTTTCACCTCTGCATCTAGTACCGTTACTTATAGTGCAGGTTATTACGGCGATGGAACTTATGGAGGAGCTTAATTATGCCCGTTATTAAACCTACGGTTGGATCTAATAGTTGGGGTACAACCCTTAACACCGCTATTGACACCTTAGACGCAGAAAAATCACCTATTGCTGACCCTACCTTCACAGGGGTTGTAACTAAGCCAATCTCAAACATTACTTCATATCAGAAGTTTGCTGTAGCTGCGGTTACTACACCCATTACAGCTGGTCTCTACACAGTTCCTGTAACTGACACCTTTGTTATCTTTAACTCAGCCTCAGCCATCTCTGTAACTTTACCAACCGCATCATCTTTTACAGGCCGTATGCTTCACTTTAAAACAATCAATACGGGCCCAGTTGCATCTGTTTCTTCAAACGTAGTTGCATTGGCAACTGTTACACCTGCTACAACCATCTTTTCTGCCAACACGGCGGGAAAGTGGACAATCCTAGTTAGTAACGGCACTAACTGGGTAATCATGGCACAGAACTAAGGAGACATAATGGCACTAGTACACGAAAGCTTTATTCTTGCGGCGGCTACGCCGACAATTATTGCAACAATCCCAGCTGGTAATCCTTTGACAAATGTTGTTATTACTAATGTAAACGCATCATCTGTATATATTGGAGACGCTTCAGTAGCTACAGCTGGGACAGCTGACAGAGGTATAAGAGTATCCACAAACGCAACTGAACGTATTTGGTTAAATGCTGGGGATGTTCTTTACGCTATTTCAGCTGCTGGAACAGGCTCATCATACGATGTGGCGGTTCTTTACTCTAAGGTTATTGGCTAATGGCACCTAAGAAAAAAGCTTTCTGGGATAAGAAGGATCCAACTCCAGAAACTAGTAGTAAACTAAGCAAGAAGCAGAAGTCTTCTGCTAAAGCAAAGGCTAAGGCAGCAGGCCGCCCTTACCCTAACCTTGTCGACAACGCCGCGGCCTCCAGGAAGAATAAATAATATGTGCGCGACTTGCGGCTGTGGTCAACCAAAGAACAAGCACGGGATGAAGACATTGCCAGCAGCAAACAAGAAGTTTGCTGCCAAAAAAGCTGTACCTGCAAAGGCTAAGAAAGCATCTATGCCTAGAAAGAAAGGCATGTAATGAAGAAGCTTACTGCTGGCGGCACTAAACCTTATAACAAAGCAAACGACAAAGCTCAAGATGCCAAAACCACTCGCGGCTTAGACAAAGAAGAAAAAGCTAAGTTTGAAAAGATGGATAAGCAGCATCGTAAGCCTGTTAGCCAAAAAGAAGATACTTATATGGATAAGGCAAACGTAGAGCGCATTAAAGAGCGTGAGCGAGCCCACGAAGCTAAAGAAGGCAAAAAAGGCGAAAAGGCTGAAGACAAGAAAAAGAAGAAGCCAAAAAAGAAGTAAGGTTAAGGCCCCGCGAGGGGCCTTTTTCTTTATACTTATGATGACCTCATGCGAGGTCAAAGCTGTACCTTGCGAAGTATGTTGCCCTACTCTTAGGAGACTTGCCATGTCTAATGTAGACAAACCAGATGAAGTCGCATTTGCGCGAGCAATCGCCGAAAATCTTCCTTCGCATGACGACAAGACTAAACAACTGGCTGGCTTGGGTTTATCATACTTACTAGGTAGAGCAGTTAAATATGTCTCAAAATAACAACGTAGACATCCTTGCTTCTGACGCAGCTTACGCGTTAATCCCCGTTCTTGAACAGAATCTTCGCCTTGCCGCAGATGCTGGCGGGTGGCCTGATGACATTATTAAAGAGCTCTCAGTAAAATTTGATGAGGGCGCCCTTTCTGTTGCTTGGCCAGAGAACCTAGAACAGACTATTCAAGATTTAGAATATGGTTCTAAAGGCAACAGCCAGCCAGTACTTCGTGGTTTTATTTACCGAGCTGACTCTCATATTAAATCGGTATTAGCTAATCAAACAGTTGATTTGCTTATGCAGTACGAGGAGGTATTTTAATGGGAAATCCATTTATTATTGCTGAAGACCTCGCTTTAAAAACCCACCTGTCTGGGCTTACCGTATCTGATGAAAAAAGCGCCTCACGTCAAGTAAAGCTTTGGTTTGGGTACCCTGATGTAGAGGTACGCGCCCAGGAATTCCCATTTGTAACTATTGATTTAATTGATATTATGCCCGCAAATGACCGCCAAACATCTGGTTTTACCTACGATAGTGACTACAACGGAACAGTAGCGGTCAACTCAGATGGTGCTTACGGCTACGAGATTCCTATTGCTTATGACCTTATATATCAAATTACATCTTACGCTCGTCATCCAAGGCACGATAGAGCAATTATGTTCCAGCTACTAAATAAGTTTCCATCAAAGTTCGGAAAGCTGCCAGTACCTAATCAACTTGGTACAGAAATTGGTTATCGCTCGATGTTCCTTGATGGATTTGTAAAACGAGATGCTGTGGAGGGGGAGACTGGAAACCGTCGCCTGCTCCGTAACGTTCTATCAGTACGTGTAATAAGTGAGATGTCTCCTGAATTGGCGCTCTCTCAAACACCGTACGTAGAAGAAGTATCTTTGGCTACTACCCCGACTCCCCCTTCTGGATACACACTGGTATAACACATGTCACTTACGAAACAACTTAAGGAGATAATCTAATGGCATTTTCACGCCCTGGGGTGTACGTCCAAGAGACGCTAACCCCTATTCAACCTATAGATGGGCCAAACTCGGATTCAGTAGCAGCTTTTGTTGGTGCTAACGACCGCGGCCCTGTTACACCAACACTAGTTACATCCTGGACTCAGTATGTAAATCTTTTTGGTTCTTGGAACTCAACGTTTTCAAATGACCTTCCAATTGCAGTTTATTTGTTCTTTACAAACGGCGGACGCCAGGCGTATATTCTACGCGTAGTTACTACCGATAACGCTACTGCAGGAAACAATGCAGCTGTTGCTACTAGAACGCTTCTAGATAGAGCTGGAACAGCTGTAAACACCCTTGTAATAAGTGCAAAAAACCCTGGTACCTGGGGTAACCGCATCAGCTATACTATTACAGACGCCCCAACTACAGGGTATTTTAATTTATCTGTCTATTACAACGCACCAGCAGCCCCAACAGATGCGTATATTGTTGAAAAATTTACAGATTTAAGCATGGTTACTACTGACACAAGATACGCTGTGACTGTAATTAACAGCTCTTCAACATATATTACAGCAGCGCAGCCTGCAACACCTTCAGCAACCACTGCTCCTAATAACAACCCAGCTGTTGCCTCAACCCCAGTTGCATTAGTAGGTGCTACAGACGGCCTTACTCCAACAGCAACAATCCTTACAACTGCTCTTTCTTTGCTTGACCCAATTAATTCGTCTTTGATACTAAACCTTCCAAACAAAACTGACGCTACTACTATCAACGCTGCGCTTTCATATGCGTCTGCTCGTGGAGATGTGTTTGTTGTGATTGATCCACTTGCTGGAGCCTTAGTTGGCCCAGTTGCAACTGCTGGAACACAGCTGTACCTAACAGCAACATATGGAACAAGCACAACTGGATCATACGGCGCTGTTTACTATCCACAGATTGTAATTAGTGACCCAACAGTTGGCCTTGGCGCTGCCACAGGCACTACCCGTAATGCCGCTCCTGGTGGAGCAATTGTTGGTCTGTACTCAGCTACCGACGCCGCACGCGGAGTGTTTAAAGCACCTGCAGGTATTCAAAGCAGAATTGCTGGAGCAGTATCGGTTACTCCTCTATCAAGTACTGACTTAGATTCACTAAACAGTGCGGCCGTTCCAGTAAACGCTATTAAATTTGTTCCTGGCTCAGGAATTGTAGTTATGGGAGCTCGTACGCTTAAGTCAGGTTACATAGATCGTTATGTTCCTGTTCGTCGTACCCTTATCTACTTAAATAAGTCCCTTAAAGACTTAAGCGAGTTTGCAGTGTTTGAGCCAAACGACCCATCTTTATGGCGTCGAATTAACTCTACGCTGTCCGCTTTCTTGACCAATTTTTGGGCTCAAGGCGGCCTTAATGGAGCAACCCCAGCACAGGCTTTCTATGTAAAAGTAGATAGCACTAATAATTCACAGGCATCAATTGATAATGGAGATCTTACAATTGAAGTCGGTGTTTCCCTTCAGCGCCCAGCTGAATTCGTAATCATCAAAATAGGTCAGTTCAACGGTAGAACTACCGTTACTACTGCGTAAAGGAGATAAATAAAAATGGCAGGCGATACAGCAATCAATAGATTTTCTACTTTAGCAACTGACCCGTTACGTTCGTTTCGGTTTCGCGCAGAGTTTTCAGCGGTTGATAACACATTTAGCGATAAGCTAGTTACAACCTCAGGACAAACACCAAGCCTTAGCGCTATGTCTACAGGCTTTATTGGTGGATTTACATCCATCAGCGGCCTTAACATCACAACACAGGCTATCCAGTATCGTGAGGGTGGTTATAACACCACTGTTCACCAAGTACCTGGTATGACTACGTTCTCACCAATCACACTACAGCGTGGTGTTCTTTACGGAAATGACCAAGGAATCACATGGATGCGTGGCCTATTTGCTGCAGTATCAGGTGACGGCATCCAAGCTGGCGCAACCAATGCAAAGGGTTTCCGCGTAAATATGAAAATTTACGTAATGGACCACCCAAACGCACAAGCTAACAACACGCCACGTATGGGATTTGATATCCGTAACGCATGGATCACTCAGCTAAGCTATACCGACTTAAACGCTAATGACGGCGCTCTTCTATTTGAATCAATGAACTTGGTTCACGAAGGCTTATCTGTGTTCTTTACAGATGCGTCATTTAGCCCAACAGATAGCCGTACACTTTCTTAATCAAACAAAAGGAGCACAATAAGTGTCAAACGTCATCACTGATGCGGAACTCGTATCACAATTCGCAAAAAAAGCTATGGAAGAGCCCGAGGCGGTTATTACGTCTCGGGCACCTTCCGAAACTTCTGTAGACCTTCCTGGCGGGTACATTAAAAACGGTACCGTCATTAAAACCGCAGAAGTAAGAGAACTAAACGGAGCTGATGAAGAAGCCATCGCAAAGGCAGGGTCTCGTGCTAAAGCTCTACACGTTCTCCTTCAAAGGGGGCTTGTAAAGCTAGGAGCAGATGAAGTTACTAAAGAAGATTTAGATAATCTTTTATCTGGTGACCGAGACGCTATCTTGCTTGGTATTCGCAAGGTTACTTTTGGAGAAGAAATGCCTTTAAACGTTCGTTGCTTTACCTGCAACGAAGACCAAGAGGTTGTATTAAATCTAACTGAAGATGTACCAGTCGTAAAACTAGAAGACCCTATTGAAGGCCGCGCTTGGTTTGTAGATACTAAACACGGTCAAGTGGGCGTAGCCTTACCTACTGGAACAGTCCAAAAAAAGTTAATGGATAACGCAGATAAAACAGCTGCTGAGATTAATACTCTTCTTTTATCTGGCTGCGTTCTTTCTGTTAACGGCGTGCCGTCTATGGGAGCGCACACTGTGCTTTCTCTTGGAATGGTTGACCGAAGCAAAATTGTTGATGAAATTATTGAAAAGAACCCAGGCCCACGCCTTGGGGAGGTGAGCAAAGCCTGCAAGGCATGCGGTGAATATATAAGTCTTCCGTTGAGCTTGCTTGATTTGTTTCGACTCTAGATTAAGTACATATGATGATCTGTTAAACCAATACGAGGTATTAACAAGATCATTTACAGGTTGGACGTTGACAGAGATTAAAACGCTTTCTTATAGAGAGCGTTTAAACTGGTTAGACAGAGCGATGCGGTATAACGGAAGGAAATAGCAATGGCTGATAGCAAAAGCGGTATGAATTTACCATCGCGTACTAGCTTTGTTATTTCCGACCTTAAAACTGGCATCTCTGGCATGCGCCAAGAGACATCTCTTTTAAATCAAGAGTGGTCAAGCCTTGTTCAAAAAATGGGCACGGGCGTAACCAAATTTAATAGTGTTGGTGAAAGAGGTCCTGGCGGCCTAGCCTCAACTAAAGTTGCCCCAGACCCCGTCTTTAACAATTCTAATCCTAATTCTGGAAACCTAGTTGCTGCTGGTCCTCCTGGCGGACCCCCTGGTGGCGGAGGCGGTGGGGGCAATAGACCTCCTGATGGCCCTTCTGGTGGCGGTGGCGGTGGAGGAGGTGGGGGCGGAAACCTATTCAGAAACCTCTCTGAGTTTATTAGTAATAATAAAACTGGCTCCGCACTATATGGCATGGGAACCGCACTAGGGGCGGCTCAAGCCACATCTGACATGGTTCAAGCGCAGCTATTAATGCAGCGTACCGCAGCTAACATGCCGCTTGACCCAGGCTTATCAATAAGAGATGAGCTTACTGGTTCAAGCTTTGGTCAAAAAGCTTCTCGTTACGAGTACGCCCGCCGTAGTGCAACACAAATGGCAAAAATGGGCCAAGCTAACAGCAGTATGGACGCGTTTAATGCAATGACTGCTGCTCAAAGCTACGGTTTGACAGGCACTAACTACTTGCAAAACGCAAACAACCCTTCTAAGTTTGAAGGCAGTATTGCAGCACAAATAGCAAACACCTCTAATTTAACTCCAGGTATTGGTCTTGAAGGCATGACCCGTGCAGCTGGCGGAATGCAAAAAGGCCGCAATGTAAATATGCTTAAAGGTGTTGGCATAGAGATCCGCGACTCTAATGGAAACATGAAAGGTCCAGAAGAGATTATTAATGATCTTTGGAAAAAGATTTGCCGTGATTACTCTGGCGCGTACGGCTCAGGAAAAACACCATCTGAGCGTGAAATACAAATAGGTTTTCAACAAGGAAACTCCATGGACCAGCTGGTTCAGAATATGTTTGGAGACGACCCTTTAATTTATATGACTATTAAAAATGGTCTTATTTATAAAGCCAAAAGCGGTGGCGGCGCCATTACTAAAGAGGATGTAACTAAGTTTGGTATGACCACCGACGCAGTTAACACTTTTGCAATGAAACAGGCGCTTGGCACACAACAGCTTGGTTTAGTGTCTAATTTTGGAGCTGGCGCGTACAACGTCACACAAACGGGGCTTAATTTTGTAACAGGCACTCTAAACGCAACAGATGCTGCGGCTGGGCCTGGAGCTGGACCGTTAAAGGTGCTTAACGGAATTGCTGCAATCATGCAAACACTTGGCGGCGCTGCTGGCGGTGCTGGTTCAAGCCTTATGAAGTTCTTAATGGGAATTCTCGGTCTTCAGGGCAAAGCAACAGGTGGGCCAGTAAACGATAAACAACCGTATATTGTTGGTGAAAAAGGCCCTGAGCTTTTTGTTCCTAAAGTTGATGGAACAATTATTCCTAATCATGATCTGCCCCCAGGCGTTAATCGCTACAACGGCGGAGGAGTTAAAGCTGGTGGCGCTGACACCGCTAAATTATTGTATGACTACCTTGTTAATACAGGTGGTTTAAGTAAAGGCGGCGCTGAAGGCGTTATAGGCAACCTTATAGCGGAGTCTGGTCTACGCCCTACAGCCCTTGGGGACAGCGGCACCGCTCACGGTATTGCTCAATGGCGTCATAGCCGTTGGGACAATCTTAAAAAGTTTGCTAAAACAAAAAACCTTGACCCTAACGAGCTAGAAGCACAAAAACTATTTTTATTAAAAGAAATGCAAAGTTACCCAAGCATGATGAGGCTACTTAAAGACCCAGATACCTCTAGAGTTGACGCTGCTTACTCGTTTATGACAGTTTTTGAACGTCCTAGAGATCAAAGCTGGGCTCATGCCGTTAAACGAGCAAATCTTTATGGAAAATATGCCAGCGGTAACTCTGGGAGCAATGTTACAACTACTAGTAGTTCTGCATCTACAGATAGCGCAGTTTTGGATGAAAAGGGTATTGCAGCAGTTAACAAATATTTAGGTAAAGACTTTGGTGACGCTTATAAACAATATTTAAAAACTGGCGAAATTGGAAATATTAGCCTTGCAGGCCTTGTTGGAGGCGGCGCTGCTGGAGCAGGCCTTGCTGCAACGCTTGGTAGCGCAATAACCAACAACTACGGCGGAGTTACATTTAATATGAACGTTCTAGGCGGGGATCCTAAAACTCTTGAAAGCACGTTTAAGGGCTGGTTTGAAAAGCTTAAAACAGGAGAAGGGGTGAGTGGTAAATAATGTATTTAGCAAATATGATCCACGACGAAAGTTCGTACGTAGGAACAACAGCGGCCGCAACAGTTAATGTAACTTTGCAAAACGAAGCTAGACGTATTGCTTTAGGCCTTCCTAAAGGTGCTTTAATTGACACGCCGTTAAATGACCGCCAATATGACATTTACGTAGAGACTTATGCAAAGCTTTTAGAAGCAGCAGCCAAGGAAGTAAACACAGCTTCAGGGCCTGTAACAAAATATATTGGAGTCTCACAGCCTACAGCCAATTACAAATGGAACTTGCCACCACATAAATGGAGTTTGCCTGTAAGGCCTACAACTATGGATCCAGAATTTGTAGGAGCTAACGAATATGATTCTTTTCATGGCCTTCGTCGTGGACGTATCTGGTTTTGGGCGGGTGTGCGCGACACCGCTGAGTTAACTGCAGAAGGTATTAGAAAATTAACAGGCGGAACAGCTGTAGAGGGCCCTTCCGATACTCCAAATACTCAAGTAGACAACGACTATGCTTTTCAATTTCTTTGGAACCCTACGACTATTAGCACAAGCGTTGTACGAAACATGGAAATTACACCAAACCAAGCTGACACATTAAAAGTTGTTGCTGGCGCATTTCCTGGCCAAGAGACTGTATCTTTAAACATAATGTTAGATAGAGTAAACGACTTTGCTTGTATCAAGGCAAGCTCAGGAGCAAACTCTGTTGTAAAAAATATAAATCCTGATGATCCAGCGTCTTTTACACCTGTTCAAGGGCTTCTTAGTAACAACTATACTGGGTTTTCTTCGTACTACACTGGTAATAGTTACCCTGTGCAGTCAAATGAAAAAACTATTGAAGAAAAAATATCTGATTTAATGAATCAAGGCACAATGGCTGATTTAGAGTATTTGTTTAAAGCAATTAACGGCGGCTACGCGTGGAAAAACCTTTTAGGTAAGAAAACTGCAAACATTGGTTTCCTCATGCCAACCCTAATGGGTATTCAACTTGGACCAACTCTCGATAGTTTAAACTATGTTGGTTGGGTTACAAATATTGGCATCAACCATACAGATTTTACTGAAAACATGATCCCGATCAGAACAACAGTTTCATTAAGTATTGAATGCTTCTCTGGCTCAGGAAATGAGGCATCGTAACTCATGTCTATTTATAAAGGCTCTCGCTATGAATATTCAACAATTGATTATGTGGCAACCAAAGCTCCTTACATAGAAAAACCACTTGTTCTGTACTCTTTTTCTAACTTAGGTTTAGTTAACTTTTGGGAACACGTTTATGTGCAAGGGGAACGCCTAGACCAAATCTCTTATAAGTATTATAAGCGGCCTGAGTACTGGTGGATAATTCCAGAATACAACCCATATATTGAAGATATTAATAATATAACGCCAGGTACTGTACTACGGATACCTAATGTTTAAATTTATATCTATTGAGTTTCCAGACGCTAAAGTGTCCCCAAAAACGATTTACAGAGCGACTATCACCCAAAAACGGTACCACCACGAAACTGCGGTAATTGAGTTTAAAGATTGGGGGGCTGAGTACGATTCAATATCTCCTGGGTCGCCTGTAAGAATGGTAATTTCAAGCACTGGGGTAGGTAAAAGAAACTTTTATGGCTATGTGCACCATTTAAGCGTTGATAGAACCCCAGGCAAAAACTTTACAGAAGTTACTATTGTTGGTGGATCGTTTCCAATGAAACAAAGACGGCAACGAGTATACAAAGAAACAACAGCCGATCAGATAATTAAAGAGATAGCGGCCTCTTATAATATGGCCTGTTATGCGGTTGCTTACCCTCGCGTGTTTCCTCAAGTTTCTCAAGCAGGGTTATCCGACTGGGAATTTATGGTAAATCTTGCAAAACAATGCGGATACTCTTTAAGAACAGAAAACACAGAATTGTATTTTCAACCAATTCTTGAAGACTATACTAAATACAGAACAGAAGCACCTAAATTTGTACTACGATCAGCGTCACACCCAGACGGGTCTAGCCTGTATTCGTTTACTCCAACAATAAGTGAGTCCATGCCATACGCGGAAGGCACAAAAGCAGCCATTGCAGTATCTGGCGTTGATGTTTTAGGCCAAGTTCCGATGTCTGTAGCCCAGCAAGTTAGAAATAAAACAACTAGAACTAAAAAACAAATAGAATTCTTTGACTTGTTTGCTACAGACATTGTTGCTCAAACTCCAGAGGTAGCTAAATATGAAGCTGAAGCTGCCGAAAATAGAGCTCATTTTCCATATAGAGCAACCGCAGAGGTAATTGGTTCTCCCGAACTTCGGCCAGATATGCCAATATATGTAGAAGGCGTTGGCGCCCCTTATTCTGGCTACTGGATAGTGTTAGAAACAGAGCATAAAATTATTGAAAAAAATAGAAATGTTTTTCAATATACAACGGTTCTCCACCTTGGAGCAGACTCTTTAGGCTCATCTGACGTATGGACAGATAGCAAAACTGTAATTTCTCCCTCAAAGTATCCAAAAAGAACTGTAATACCAAATGTAAAGCAAACAAAAGTTAAACCTGTAACAGCGTTAAATACAAAAATAAAAGTAGGGGCTGCTACAAATAAAGGTAGTTTTGGAACTATAGAAAACAGAGCTAACGTAAATAATAATGCCAGAGCAGGTGCCCCTAGCACTTGGGCTACCCTTACAAAATCATTAGATATATTAATACCTGTAGTTAAAAAACCTGTGGTTATTGTAAACAGATTAGCTATAAAAAGAATGGAGGGCTAATGGAAAAACACTATGGACTATATTTAGGGTTTTGCGTAGACAATCTTGACCCAGATAACAGAAACCGTATAACACTTAGGGTTCCTCAAATATTTGGAGAAGCCGCGGTTACCACCTGGGCTTTGCCATGCTCTCCTGTAACCTCTAACGCAAACCACCCTGACCATCAAGAACACACCGCTGCTCAAATTGCTGCACTCTTAACTACCACCTCTATCTCTGTAACTGACTCTGGAGGCGATACCGAGACTATTCCAGCGTTGACGGTGGTAGCAAAAGCAGGAGCAACAACCCTTAAACACCCTAAAAAAACAGCTGCGGATACTGATGAGCGTTGGAACGACCCTCAAGAAACAAATACCACGGCAGAGCACGCCCCCCACAGAATAGTTCCAAAAATCAACCAACCTGTGTGGGTTATGTTTGTTGCAGGAGATGCTAATTTTCCAGTATGGATGGGAGTTTTAAATGACTAGTAAAGCGATAGCGCTTCCATTTTCAATTAATGAGGTTGGCGGAATTAATTACGCAACAACTGAAGCCAAGATTTGGCAAGATCGTGTGCTTATTGTTGTAATGACTAACTTAAACGAGCGAGTTATGAACCCAACTTTTGGAGGCAACGTTGGCCTGTCCCTCTTCCAAAACATAAATGACGCTATGACTGTGATCCAACAATCAATTTCTTTGGCGTTTAGCCGCTGGCTTTCGCCGCTAACTTTAATATCTGTAAGCGGATACATAGATCCGATTGAGGCTAGATTAGTGTTGGAAGTTAATTATAAACTTCGTGATGCTGACAATGGGCAGAGTGTAACGATAAAAACTGCTATCCTAAGTAGGGCTGGCGATGTGCTGTTGGAGGTAAGAAATGACTGATATTAACTACGTACCGCAAATAGATTACACTTCTAAAGATTACACGTCTATTAAAGAAGATCTAATAGATCTTATTCCTGCTTTTGTCCCTTCATGGACTAACAGAGACCCTGCAGACTTTGGCATGGCTTTAATTGAATTGTTTTCGTATATGGGCGACATTCTTAACTATTATATTGACCGATCTGCAAACGAAGCGTTTATTGGGACAGCCAGCCAGCGTGATAGCGTCCTTCAGATCTCTCGTCTTTTAGGATACAACCCAACTGCAGCGACCGCAGCTACAGTTACTTTAACTTTTTACAACTCATCTGCTAGTACCATAACTGTACCCGCAAAAACTCAAGTTGCTACAACCCCGTCCTCAAATGGGTCGTTGACTCAAATTATCTTTGAAACCAACAGTCAAGTGGTTGTTCCTGCAAAGGTTGGAGCAGTTGATGGGAGCATTACAGTAACTGCTACTCAAGGGTATACAGTGACCTCTGAAGAGGTTGGAACCTCTACTGGAACTATTAATCAAGTCTGGAAACTTCAAACAGCTCCTTTAATTGCGGGATCAATTTCTGTGGTAGTTGGCAGTAAAAACTTTAGCGAAGTTCCTTATTTAATTGATTACAATAATTATGACCCTGTATTTTCTGTATATACAAACGCATCTGGATCTTCTTTTATTCTGTTTGGCGATAACATTAGCGGAATTGTTCCAGACCCAGGCGCGTTAATCTATGCAACTTACCGTGTTGGCGGCGGCGTTGCTGGAAACGTAGCTGTTGGGGCAATTACTTCTATTCTTAACAACACCTATGCTGGTTTAAGAGTTAACAACTTAACCGCAGCAAGCGGGGGTTCAGAGGAAGAAACAACAGATTCAATTAGAGTTAACGCTCCATTAAGTTTAAAAGCTTTAAACAGAGCGGTCTCTTTAGCTGACTATTCAGCGTTAGCTACAGCTGCGGGCGTTGCTAAAGCAAACGCTGTTGCTGATGTATACACAAGTGTAACTATTTATTATGCCCCTTCTGCAGGAGACTTGGGAGTAGAAGTTGACGGCGTTACCCCATCTACCGTGTTTAATAACTTTAAAACTACGCTTACTTCATTTTTAACTGGAAAAGTGCCAGCAAACACAACAATAACTTTTCAGCCGCCAACTTACGTAGCTACTAACATAACCGCAACAATTACAGTACTTCCGCAATACAGAAGAACATTACTAGATACTGCGGTAACTGCGGTTTTAACTGAGCTATTAGCTTTTGATAACGTAGGCTTCCGCGACACAATTACGTTAACTGACGTTATAAGCGCTGCAACATCTATTGAAGGAGTAGCTTTTATACAAGTTGAAAAACTTGTAAGAAACGACGCCGACTTAACATACACCATCTCTAATAAAGCAGCGTCTGGTACCGTGGCTACGCTAACTACTAGTGCTACACACGCCTTAACTCAAGGAAGTACCGTAAAGGTTACTGGCGTTGACAGCACGTTTAATGGCACGTTTGTTGTTAAGTCGGTAACGTCTACAACGTTTACCTACGATCTAATCTCCGCAGTAGTTAGTAGCGTAGCTGCTTCAGGCGCCGTTACTAAACTAGTTACCGCCTCAGTAGTTTGCGCACCTAATGAGATCCCAAAGCTTGGAACTTTATCTTTGACGTTCAATGGGGGAATTAATAACTAATGGCTCGGTACGGTATAAATTATTACGGCCTATCTACGTATGGTACTGAGACCGCCGTTGCGTATGCCGCAAATAACTTTACCGCTACTTCAGGGGCTGTTGGCCTACAGACTACGCAATATGGAGCAATTACACTCAACTGGAATAGCCCTGCAGGTAACTGGTCAAAGATAAAATTAGTGCGCAACTCTTACGGATTTCCTGTAAGTGAGGTAGACGGCACAGAACTAGATCTTAAAAATAATAGTATGTTTGAAGCCTACAAAGAAAATGACCCTACAAGCTTTATTGACCAAAACCTTGCTAAAAATGCTTTTTATTACTATTCTTTATTTGTTTTTGAACGAATTAACTATAAATGGATTCGCGTAGGAAACGCTATTGGCCTTTCTGTTGAAGACTACGGCTATGCCGACAACCTGTACAACTTTTTGCCAGAAATTTATAAGATTTCTAATTTAAATGAAGTGGCTGGCGAGTCTAGTAACCAGACTCTTTACAATTTCTTGTCTATTTTTGGGTTTGAGTTAAATAAATACCACACATTAACTAATTTATTAATTAACAGGCATGACACCTCTAAATTAAATGGGTTACTTTTGCCTTCTTTACTACAACAGTTTGGCCTTCAATACGAACCAGAAATAGGATATCAACACGCTCGTATTTTGGCCCGTGATGTGGGTCAGCTGTACAGGTCAAAAGGCACGGTTGACGGATTAAGAGAGTTTTTAAAAGCGTTTACTGGGTGGGCTGTTCCTACCATTGCTAACGTACCTAACCCAACAATCAATGGAATAACTGTTAGTAAAAATTTAATGCTTGATTACAACGACTCATCTTTTGAAGAGTCTGTAGGCCATTGGGCAAGCAGCGGATCGGCAAACCTCTACTGCCTTAAAGTTAAAGACGTTAAAACATTTGCTTTGACTAGTAACGTGGCAACCCTTGACATAGGAACCCACCAATACAACGTTGGAAATTATATTTTTGTTTCTGGGAGTTCTTTGCCTTTGTTTAATCAAAGTACTGCAGTTGCAATTACCGCAGTCACCGCGACTACAGTTTCCTTTTCGTTAACTGGCTCAGACCTAACCTCTATGAACGCTTGGAACGCCTCAACTGAAAGTTATCCACAAGTATCTCCGTCACCCGCCCCTTGGGATGAACCAACAACTCCAGTTTTATATCCAAATAAACAACTTGGAATTATGGCTGTTAAAAACTCAAGTGTGACGGCAGGAACTGTAACTTTAGCTTGTGGGGCAAGTGCCTCTATCATTAAAGGCATTCCTGTTGTTGCAGGCACAGCCTATTCATTTAGCATCTATACCGTTAATTCAACTACTACACGTAATGTTACTGTAGGTATTACTTGGTATGATCGATTTGGTGCTTCTATTTCTTCAGTTACTGGATCGGCTACCGCTAGTGGTACAGGAGCGTTTTCTGCCCGTGCAACAGTAATTAACAAAACAGCCCCAGCTACAGCTTATTATGCTGTACCTACTATTTCTATCGCTGCCCTTGCGGGGTCAGCTAGTAATGAGTATCAATACTTTGATTGTGCGCAATGGGAAGCTAGCGCAACAGCAACTGATTTTGATGAGGCTCGGCAACTCCATTTAACTTTAAAAGCGACACGAATTAATGAACTTTTAAATCCTCGTTTTGGGCTAAGTAGTGGAAGTTACGCTTCACCTACAGTAGCTCCTTGGGTTATATCTGGGTCAGCCGCTACTGTAACAATTGATGAAGCCGCTAAACAACCAGAAACTACCTCATGGCAAACGCTTTATAAAACTTTAACTTCTAGCGTGGCTAGAGTAGAAACTTTATATACAAACGATTTTAAAGTTGGCGACAAAGTATATGTATCTGGTGTTGGCACCTCATTTGATGGAGTTCAAACAGTAACCGCCGTTGGAGAGTCTGCTTTATCTGGCGGAACAGTAACAAACTATTCTTATATAGAGTATTCGGTTTCGGGCAGCCCAGCAAACGTTGCCCGCACCGCAGACGTTGACGGCGTTGTATGGTTAGCTGGTAATGCTTTAAACCTTGCAGCTACTGCGTCTGGTACCGTTAATGTTAAGTCTTGGGACTCCTCAACTAGCTCTCACCTTATGCCAATTCATTATCCAGACACCTCATACACATTTAGCATCTACGCTCAAAGAGATACTAATAATGAGTCTGTTACCGTTTCCATTAAGTGGTACACCTCCGCGGCAACTCCTGTTTTAATTAGTACATCTACTAGTAGTGCTTTTACAATTACCGCCTCTGGAAATGATTGGAATAGGCCGTATATAACCGCCGTCGCGCCAACAACCGCCGCATATGCAGTTGTTAGTCTTGACTGGCAAGCGGCAAATGGTAGAACCCTTCGGTTAGATTCGGCTATGTTTGAAAACACCCCAATTGTGTCTTGGTACTTTGATGGCTCAAGCGGTTATGGGGGAGCTATTCCAGATTACGAATGGCAAGGCACAGCAAATGGCTCTCGCAGCCACTACTACAAAAACAAGTTTGCTATCCAAGATAGAACTAGCAACAGCACGTTTAAAGATAAATTGCCTCTAGGCTCTACTGTGGCAATTTACCTATCTCAGCCAAAAACGTAACACCTGTGCTAGTGTGCGTCCTCCCTACCAAGGAGGCCACATGGACAAATATTATGTGATAGTTGCAGGAAGCGGCTCAACTAGCCGTGCAAATCTAGAAGCGCTTATGGAAGATCATTTTTACGCACATGGCGCAGACGGTGTTGTTGTTTTACCTTATGAAATAAAACCAAGTCAAGGGCAGGTATTTGCTGCTCAACTGGCTAAAGATAAAAACAAAGAGTTAATTGTTTATACCAAATCAGGTAAGTTTGAGGGCCTACCAACCTCAACTATGGTTGAGGGCTTAGCTAGAGATGCCGCAAATGACTTTAAAAAAGAAAAATCTTTTGCGTTTCTGTTGTGGGATGACGAAGATCCTAACAGCGTAAACCTACTGGCCGATCTTGATGGCATTCCGTGCTTTGACTTAACAGACGGATTAAAAAGTATGTCATCGGCAGACGTTACCCGTATGGAAGCGCCAGTAATCCCTGAGCAA
>Ga0164293_10000087_pt1 | contig 58533 bp, 53 predicted proteins | sample GEODES118metaG_FD_111487 | JGI IMG/M metagenome (GOLD analysis project Ga0164293, IMG submission 111487) | Eutrophic lake water microbial communities from Lake Mendota, Wisconsin, USA - GEODES118 metaG | ecosystem: Environmental > Aquatic > Freshwater > Lake | place: USA: Lake Mendota...
CGCCACCGAACTGGGACGCGTGATGGCGACCCGCGGCATCGAGCTCGTCTACGGCGGCGGCTCGCTCGGCCTGATGGGCGAGATCGCCCGCACCATGAAGAAGGGCGGCGGGCGCGTGCACGGGATCATCACGAAGCGACTGCTCGCGCTCGAGCAGGGCTTCGAAGGCTGCGACGAGCTCGTCGTGGTCGACACCATGAGCGAGCGCAAGCGGCTCATGGCGCAGCACGGCGAGGCGTTCATCGCCCTGCCGGGCGGACTCGGCACCTTCGAGGAGTTCTTCGAGGTCCTGGTGCAGCGCCAGGTCGGCGAGCACCGAAAGCCGATCGGCCTGGTGAATCTGGGTGGCTACTACGACCCGCTGATCACGCTGATCGATCACGGCATCGAGCACCGTTTCATCAAGCCGGCCGTGCACGACCTGCTGCACGTGCACGAGAAGCCCGAGGACGTGCTCGATGGCGTGCTGAAGGCCACGCCTTTCGACATCGACCCGGATCGTTTCCTTCCCATGGGGAAGGGTTGAGCATGCAGCCGCTGGGACTGATCGCAGGCAGCGGCGAACTGCCGATCCTGGTGGCCCGGGGGGCGCGCGCGGCCGGACGAAGCGTGGTCTGCGTGGGCATCCACGGCGCGTTCGATGAGCGACTGCCCACCCTGTGCGACCGCTTCGACAGCGCGGGCCTGGTGCAGCTCGGCCGATGGGTGCGCCTGCTGCGTCGCGGGGGCGCGCATCAGGCGATCATGGTGGGTGGCGTGCGCAAGACGCGCATGCACGACCCGTGGAAGCTCTTCCGCCAGGTGCCCGACCTGCGCGCCGCATGGCTGTGGTACCGTCGACTGCGTCATGACCGACGGAACCACGCGGTGCTTGCCGCGGTGGCCGATGAACTGGCATCCTGCGGCATTCCCCTGATGGACTCGACCACCTTCATCCAGGATCATCTTGCGAGCGCTGGCACGATGGGTCGCGTGCAGCCCGATGCCGCCAGCATGGCCGACGTCTCGTTCGGCTGGCCGCTGCTCCTGAAGGCGGTCGAACTCGACATCGGACAGTCGATGGCCGTGCGTGACCGCGACGTGATCGCGGTCGAGGCGATCGAGGGCACCGACGCCATGATCGAGCGCGCCGGCGCGCTGTGCCGCGCTCGCGGCTGGACGCTGCTGAAGACGGCCAAGGCCGCGCACGACCGACGCGCCGATGTGCCGACCATCGGCGTGGCCACCGTCGAGCGCGTCGCCGCGGCCGGGTGCCGCTGCATTGCGGTGGGTTCCGGACAAGTCATCCTTGTGGACCGGCCTGCCGTCGTGCAGGCTGCGGACCGCCTCGGCGTGGCGCTTCTGGGCCGCTGAGGCCGTTTCATCGCGCACAAAATCGGGGAAGGAACCGTTTTCACGCGGTTCCATTTGCAAACATTTGCAAACGAAGTAGTTTGGGACTGGCGGATTCCCACCGCCGCGGTTCCCTTTCCCGTTCCCCTTTCCCGGAGTCACGACGATGAAGTTCACGCTTGCCGCCACCGCGGCCGTGGTCGCTTGCGCGACCAGCCAGGCTGCCCTGATCTACGCCACCAACTTCGACAGCTACACGAACAACGCCAACCTGAGCGGCCAGACCGCCTGGATCGGCACCGGCGGCAACTGGGCCACCACGGGCTCGGTGAACACCGGCCAGACGGCCTTCTACGTCACCTCGAATCCCTCCGGCAGCGGCCGGTCCGTGCGCATGACCACCGAGAAGTTCAACACCGGCGGTCGCACGAAGGGCTACCTCGACCTGAGCAACAGCGGCAAGTGGGCAGCGGCCAGCACCGGCGTCAACAGCGCCACCAAGGTGCTGCGCGCCGAGGCGGACATCTATGTCGCGGGCGGCCAGACGATCAACAGCAGCTACGGCATCATGATCGGCGACACCAGCTTCAGCTACAGCTGCGGCATGATGATCAGCAACAGCGGCCAGGTCTGGACGGCCAACAACGGTTACGCCGTGGCGAACCGCACCAACCGCATCACCGCGGCACTGAACACCTGGCACAAGTTCATGATCGACTGGGACACCGTCTCGGGCAACGCCAAGGCGTACCTGAACGGCACCCTGATCGCCGATTACACCCCCACCAACAAGTCGGGCGTGTTCGCGGTGCAGCTGTTCACCACCACCGACAACGGGGGCGCCGGCAGCACGTCGACGAACGGCTTCGGCTTCGCCGACAACTTCTCGGTCAGCTCGGTGCCGGCGCCTGGTGCCGCCGCGCTGGTCGGCATTGCGGGCCTGATGGCTCGTCGCCGTCGCGCCTGAACCGTCCGCAGACTCTCGGGAAAGACATTCGACGCAGGACGGGCCCACACGGGGTCCGGCCTGCGTCGTTTTTCAGGCCCGTAGCATCGCGGCGTGCGCGAGAAGGACCCCAAGCCCGTCGCCGGCGACCCCCCGCTGGCCAGCCGCGCCGGCCTGAAGCTGCGGCACGCCTTGGAGACCTTCGCGCTGCCCGTGGCAGGACTGACCTGCGCGGACTTCGGCTGCAACGCGGGCGGCTTCACGGATGTCCTGCTGCGCGCCGGAGCGGCGAAGGTGTTCGCCGTCGACACCGGGTACGGCACGCTCGCCTGGCGCCTGCGCAGCGATGCGCGCGTGGTCACGATGGAACGCACGAACGCGCTGCACGCCGAGCGACCGGAGGGCGGCGTGGATCTGGTGGTGTTCGATCTTGCGTGGACCCCGCAGCGTCTCGCCGTGCCCGCGGCGCTGCGATGGCTCAAGCCAGGTGGACGGATCGTGTCTCTGGTGAAGCCGCACTACGAGCTGCTCGAGGCGCAGAAGTCGTGGCTCGAGCGTGGCTTCCTGCCGCACGCGCGCGTGCCCGAAGTGGTGGATCGCGTGCGAATCGAGATGCGCGCGCTCGGCGCCGAGGTGCTGGCCGACACCGCGAGCCCCATCACCGGCGGCAAGACGGCCAAGCGCGCGGGCTCGCCGGGCAACATGGAATGGCTCATGCTGCTGCGGCCGATCGCGGGCTCGTGAAGGTGCCGGTGGAGACCGTTCGCGGGCGCGCCGCATCACTTCCAAAACAGCGAAAAACACCGGGCGAAAAAGGGCCTTCGCACAGGTGATGAACGGTCGTTTCGGATAGACTCTGGAACCCCGAATTTCCCATGAGCGAAGCCCCCGCGAACACCCCGGCCCCCATCGATCGCGTCGTCGAGACTCCCATCGATCAGGAGCTGCACGACAGCTACCTGACCTACGCGATGAGCACCATCATGGACCGCGCGCTGCCCGACGTGCGCGACGGCCTGAAGCCCAGCCAGCGGCGAATCCTGGTGGCGATGAACGACCTGAACCTCTCGCCTGGGCGCAAGCAGATCAAGTGCGCCAAGATCTGCGGCGACACGAGCGGCAACTACCACCCGCACGGCGAGAGCGTGATCTACCCCACGCTGGTGAACCTGGGACAGGTGTGGAAGACGCGCCACATGCTGGTCGACAAGCAGGGCAACTTCGGCAGCATCGAGGGCGATCCGCCAGCGGCCATGCGTTACACCGAGGCGCGGATGACGGCCGAGGCGATGGCGCTGCTCGAGGACCTCGACAAGGACACCGTCGACTTCAAGCCCAACTACGACGAGCGACTGCAGGAGCCCACGGTGCTTCCGGCGCGCTTCCCAAATCTGCTGGTGAACGGCAGCTCGGGCATCGCCGTGGGCATGGCCAGCAGCATGCCGCCGCACAACCTGGGCGAGACCTGCGACGCCATCGTGAAGGTGATCGACAACCCCGAGGTGGGCCTCGAGGAGCTCATGCAGGTCATGCCCGGCCCCGACTTCCCGACTGGCGGCGTGGTGGTGGGCCGCCGCGGCATCGTGGAGGCCTACGCCAGCGGCCGTGGACGCATCACCCTGCGCGGCCGCGTGCGACAGGTGAAGGAAGGCGGCCGCGAGGCGCTCGAGATCCACGAGATCCCCTATCAGGTCGTGCAGAGCAACCTGATCGAGAAGATCGTGGACGCGAGCCGCGAGGGCCGCATCCCCGACGTGGCCGACGTGCGCAACCACTCCGGCCGCGACGCGCAGACGCGCATTCTCGTCGTGCTGAAGAAGGGCGCCGACCCGGAGGTGGTCGAGAAGCAGCTCTACGAGTTCACGCCGTTGCAGAGCACCTTCAGCATCATCAACATCGCGCTGGTCAACCACCAGCCGCGAACGCTGGGGCTGAAGCAGCTGATCCACTGCTACGTGGAACACCGCAAGGACGTGGTGCGCCGCCGCACCGCGTTCCTGATGCGCCAGGCGAAGCAGCAGGCGCACCGGCTCGAGGGCCTGATCTACGCGGTCTGCGACATCGACGAGGTGATCAAGATCATCCGCGAGAGCCGCGAGCGCGAGGAGGCCATCCAGAAGCTCATGGCGCGCGGCTTCCGCATCGCCAAGGGCCACCGCTACGAGCGGATGATCCCCGAGCGCATCGTGGCCGCCACCCGCGAGGGCGACGGCGCGCAGCTGACCCGCGTGCAGGCCGAGGCCATCGGCGCCATGCGCCTGATCCAGCTGGTGGGCCTCGAGGTCGAGAAGCTCGCGGCCGAGTTCAGCAAGCTGCTCGAGGACATCGAGGGGTACGAGGCCATCCTGGCCGACGACAAGCTGGTGCTCGACATCGTGCGCGAGGACACCGTTGAATTGCGTGAGCGGTTCGCGGACGCGCGGCGCACCAGCATCGAGGCGGGCGAGGCCGAGGCCTTCGAGATGGCCGACCTCATCCCCGAGCACGAGGTGGTGGTCACCATCTCGCACGCCGGCTGGGTGAAGCGCCTGCCGAGCGACACCTACCGCACGCAGGGCCGCGGCGGCGTGGGCATCAAGGGCAGCGACGCGAAGGACGGCGACTTCATCGAGCAGCTCTTCACCGGCTCGAGCCACGACGACCTGCTGTGCTTCACGAACACGGGCCGCGTGTTCCGCATGAAGACCTGGCAGATCCCCGAGATGGCGCGCACCGCGAAGGGCCGCGCGATCCAGAACATCCTGGACCTGCGCGAGGGCGAGACCGTGCGCTCGTTCCTGCCGGTCTCCGGCTTCGAGACGCGCGAGGACTTCCTGTTCTTCGCCACCCGCCAGGGCCGCGTGAAGCGCACCGCGCTGCAGGACTACCGCAACGTGAACAAGGGCGGCATCATCGCGCTGAACCTGAACGAGGGCGACGACCTGGTCAACGTGCTGCTCACCAGCGGCAAGGATCAGGTGCTGCTTGCCACGGCCAGCGGCATGGCGATCCGCTTCGACGAGAACTACGCCCGCGTCATGGGCCGCGCCGCCGCGGGCGTGATCGGCATCGATCTGGCGGAGGGCGACTCCGTGGTGGGCGCCATCCGCTGCGACGACACCGCCGACCTGCTCACCGTCACGCAGAACGGCTACGGCAAGCGCACCAACCAGGCCGAGTACCTGGTGCAGCAGGAGGACGGCAGCACCCGCTGCCAGAGCCGCGGCGGCAAGGGCCGCATCGACATCAAGACCGAGGGCCGCAACGGCCCGGTGGTGGCCGTGCGCAGCGTGAAGGAAGGCGACGAGATGATGCTGATCAGCCGCGACGGCATGATCGTGCGCAGCCCGGCCGCCGACGTGAGCCGCATCGGCCGCAACACCATGGGCGTGCGCGTGATGCAGCTGCGCGAGGGCGACGCGGTGATGAGCGTGGCGATGGTGGCCGACAGCGACGAGGCCCCCGCGGCCTGACCGGTTCGCGGCGGTAGGATCCTTCCATGCCCATCACCGAATGGTCCGACGACATCGCGCTGGTCGACCTTGGCCAGGAGCCGCAGCTCTCCGACGACCTGGGCACGCTGCTCGCGTCGCTTGACGGTCCGGGGGCGCAGGCCCGGCACGTGGTGCTCGACATGAAGGAGGTGCGCATGCTCACCTCGTCGAACATCGCCTCGCTGCTGCGGCTGCGCAAGATCCAGAAGCTCTCGAAGAGGCGCCTCGTGGTGGCGCGCGTCTCGGACCGCATCTGGGCGGTCTTCCTGACCGCCGGACTGGACGAGATGTTCGAGACCAGTTCCGACGTCGGCACCGCGCTCGCGTCGATCCAGCTGGGGATCGGCTGAGCCATGCGCCGCATCCGGCGCGAGCCGCCCGAGGCGCGCATTGAGCTGAACCCGCTCATCGACCTGATGACGTTCCTGCTCACCTTCTTCATCTACGCCGTCGTGATGATGGTTCGGGTGGACATGGTGCCGATGGAACTGAAGCGCTTCTCGACCGGTCAGCCGGCCAAGCCCGCCCCGGCCGCCACGATCAGCCTGGACATCGAGGGCCTCGTCTACTTCAACAAGGAGAAGATCACGATCGAGGAGGTCGCCCCGCGCGTGAAGGCGGCGCGCGAGGCCGATCCGACCACGATCGTCTATCTGGCGGTCGATCACGGACAGGGCAAGATCGACCGCGCGCCGATCCTGCAGGACCTGTGGGACCGGCTCAAGGATCTTGGCGTGGCCGTGAACTTCGTGGGCAAGCCCTCGGACGGGAAGCCCGCGTCGTGACCGCGGCGGGCACCGGCATCGATGCCGCCACGCGGCAGCGGCTGGAGGCCACGCTGCACGCGCTCGAGACCGACCGCGGCGCGTCGTGGCCCCTGCTCATCGGCATCGTCGCGAGCGTGATGTTCCACTCCGCGCTGCTGGTGCCGCAGGTGCGGGACTTCTTCGCGCACGTGAACGACGGCATCGACCGGTCGCGGCAGGCCTCCTTCAGCCTCGAGAAGGAGATGGAGAAGCGCGCGCCGCTCACCCCCGAGCAGCAGCAGCAGGAGCAGGAGGACATGCTTCGGCTGGGCATCGAGGACGGCGCGCAGCAGTCCACGATGACGTGGATCGGCTACAAGGACTATCAGGAGCACCTGGCCCGCCTGAGTTCCGTGGAGCAGGCGGCCTTCCGCGACACCGACGAGGGCGGGCAGCCGATGCCGGCCGCGCGCCCCGCGACGCCACAGGTTCCCCAGACACCGCAGGCGCAGCCCACCGCGCCGCCGGCACCCGACACCACCTCCACGCCGCCGGGTGAGCCGTCACCGGGTCCGGCATCGGCCGCGCAGCCGACGCCTCCTCCAACGCCAAGTTCGCAGTCCGAATCGAGGCCCGTTCCCGCGCAGGCGGAACCGACACCCCCCGCGACAGCCGCGCCACCACCGCCCTCGCCCGCGGAAACGCGGCCGGCGCCCACGCCGGAGCGACCGCCCGCGCCTCTTCCCGACACCAGCGCCACGCGCGAGACCGCGCCAACCAAGGACCCGACAGCCATCCCGATTCCTGCCGCGGACGAGAATCGCGTGGAACCCACGATCCAGCCGGTGGAACGCGCACCCGACAAGAGCGCCGCGAAGGATCCAACCGACGCGCCGCCGCCACCGCAGGCCGAGAAGCCGCAGGATGTGCCACCCGCGAAACCGGAGGAAGCGCCTCAGCCTGACGCGAAGCCAGCCGAACCGACGCCGCCCTCCGCGCAGCCGACCCAACCGCAACCGCCGCAGCCTGCGCAACCGGCGCCGCAACCGCCGCAGCCTCCGCAGCAGCAGCCGCGCCCCCCCGCCGCGACCCCGCCCACGCAGACGGCACCGGGACTTCAGCAGCCCAGCACGTCGCCGACCACGGGCCCGAGCCCCGATCCGAGCGCGCGACCCGGCGCCAAGCCGGGACCCAAGGCCGACGGCGAACTGAGCGATCGCGAGAGCGACGCGACCAGCGTGAAGGCCTCGCCGCCGAAGGACTGGAAGCCGGGCCGGCCGCTCGCGCAGCAGGGCCTCGAGTTGCGCACGGTGCGGCCCGAGATCGACGAGCTCACCGCCATCAGCGGACGGCCGATGAGCGCGTTGGCACTGATCGAGTTCAACCGCGCGGGCAAGGTGGTGAACGTCACGCTGCTCGAGCCCACGGGCCTGCGCAGCTGGGACCAGGCCCTCGAGGACTCGCTCTATCGCTGGACGGCGGTGACTTCCAAGAGCGCCAAGCTCCGCAACCTGCCGGCTGACAAGACGCTGAAATTCACGATCCGGCTGCTGCTGAACTGAACGCGATCACGCCAGCGCGCGCCGCATGCGCTCCAGCAGCCCTCGGTCGCTCAGGTCGTAGAAGAGCGGCGTGATCGTGACCGCCCCGCCATAGAGGCGCTCCACGTCGCTGCCTTCGGCCGTGTGGACGAACTCCATGCCGTTGCCGGCGGGCCAGTAGTAGGTGCGCCCGTCGGGCGCGGTGCGCCGCTCGTAGCCGTCGATGCCCGCGGCGGTGTTCATCGGCACGACGCAGATCTCCGGCATGGGCGCGTCGGGACGCTCGGTGCAGGGCACGTTGATGTTGATCACGCGATGCGCATCCAGCAGCTTCGCCGCCAGCACACGATCGATCGCCTGGCGCGCGATCCACGCGGCGCGGCGATAGTCGGCGCGACGCTTGTCGCACAGCATCAGGCTGACCGCGATCGCCGGCACCCCCAGGAACGCCGCCTCGACGGCCGCCGCCACCGTGCCCGAGTAGATCACGTTGATGCCCACGTTCGCCCCGTGGTTCATGCCGCTGATCACCAGATCGGGACGCGTGCCGGCGCCGTGGCGTTCGGGCCACAGCGCCCGCAGCGCCAGCTTCACGCAGTCCGCCGGCGTGCCCTCCACCGCCACGCCCTCGCCGCCGAAATCCAGCCGAGCCTGATGCACCATCACGGGTCGGTGGAAGGTGATGCCGTGACTCTCGGCGCTCTGGCCGCTTGCGGGAGCGACCACCAGCCGCTCACCCAGCGAGGCGGTCGCCTCGTGCAGCGAGGCGATGCCGATCGCGGAGATGCCGTCGTCGTTGGTGTGGAGGATTCGCATGCGCGTGTTCAGTCCGGAAGGGGTTCAGGAGGCGGGCCGTAGCCGCCCGTGGGTCGTGGCTCCAGGGTGTATTCGCGACCGCCCCACCGCACGGCGCGGCGCCGATCGAGGTCCACGGCGGCCTCCAGCATGCAGTGCGCGACGAGCCACGCCCCGAGCGGATGGAACACGGCCGCGGCGCGCGGCGCGTGGCACATGTGGTGCAGCCACGCGGTGACCAGCACGAATGCGGTCAGGCTCGCCACGCCCAGCCATGCGGTCACGATGGCGAGTGGATCGAGCGAGCCGCCCGTCCACGCGAAACCGGAGAGGGTCGCGGCGATCGCGCAGGCTGGCATCGCCACGCCACCCACCAGCCACTCGCGCGCGAGCGCACGCAGCCGCGAGGGGTTCCGCTCCGCCGCCTCCAGGTAGATGCGCTTCCAGCCGCGATGGAACTCCGCCATCGACTCGTACATCTCCACGAAGAGCAGGTGCTCGGCGGTGCAGAGACCGCCGCGGCCGCCCGCATCGCGCACGCGCCGGGCGAAGGCGATGTCCTCGAGCAGGTCCTCGCGAACGATCGCGTGGCCGCCCAGCTTCTCGTACATCGAACGCTCGAACAGCAGGAACTGCCCGTTCGCGAAGGACCGCGGACTCTTCGCGTCGTTCACGCGCGGGATCGGGTACATGCGCATCAGCATGAGCGCCGCCACCGGCTGCACGACCGCCTCGAACCAGTGGCGCACGCGCGGCGTGGCCAGCAGCGACAGGAGCGACAGGCCGCGGTGCCGCAGGATCGCGACGGTCGCCCGGATCAGCGACGGATGGAATTCCACGTCCGCGTCGGTGAACAGCAGGAGCTCGCCCGAGGCGTGGCGCGCACCCACCCGCGCCGCGTTGCACTTGCCGGCCCACCCCGGCGGGCAGTCCTGGTTGTCGACGATCCGAAGGCGCGGATCCGCGGCGGCGATCGGTTCCAGCGTGGCGCGCGTGCCGTCGGTGCAGCGATCCAGCACCATGATGAGCTCGAGCCTCGGCCAGTCGCTGGCCAGGATGCTGCGCGCGGCTCGGGCCGCATGCGCCTCCTCGTTGTGCGCCGGCACCACCACCGACACGCGCGGCGCGGGATCGGGCATGGGCAGTGCCAGACCTTCGGGCGCGCGCGGGATCGATGGCAGGTCGCGCAGCACGCGGATCGCCACGAGCAGCCACCAGCCCAGGCCCGCGCCGGCCGCGAAGACCAGGATCCAGAGCGCCAGCAGCCGAAGGTCCATCGCGCGAGCGTAGCCGAATCGCCGCTGCAACGCCGTCATCTCGTCCGACCTTCACGGCTAGCATCCGCGCTCCGTGTACGCCGCACAGCTGGCCAACCGTTATCTCACCAGCCGGATCATTCCGCTGATCGCCGTGGGCGCGGTGGCGCTGTGCGTGGCCCTGGTGGTGATCGTGGTCAGCGTGATGAGCGGCTTCCTCGACATGCTGAAGTCGAGTGGCCGCACGCTGATGGGCGACGTGGTGATCAACTATCCCGTGCGCGGACTGCCGTGGTACGACGAGCTGATCCAGGAGATCGGCAAGCTTCCCGAGGCCGAGGCCGCCACGCCGCTGATCGACACGTACGGGCTCGTGCGCATGCCCTATCCGCCCGGTGCCGACAAGGAGGTCGTGACGGCGAACGTGTGGGGCATCGAGCCGCAAGGCTTCGAGCGCGTGACCGACTTCAGCCGCTCGCTCTACTGGAAGCCCCCGACGGACGAGGCCGCCGCCGCCGCGATGGCGGCGGACGATCCACGCCGCATGCTGGCCCCGCAGATCGAGGCGGACGGCCGCTCCCTGCGGCAGTTCGGCACGGACATCCCGGGCCTGGTGATGGGCATCCACGTCAGCATCGTGAACGAGCGCATGCGCGACGGCAGCTACCGCACGCGCTCCGGCTGGTTCATGCCCGACCAGCGCGTCACGCTCACGCTTGTGCCCATCAGCGGCAAGGGCACGGTGGCGGAGCCGACCGAGCGGATCTTTCCGGTGGTGAACGAGTTCCGCAGTGGCGTCTACCAGATCGACAAGAACCGCGTGCTCATTCCGCTGGAGGAGGCGCAGCGCATGCTGCGGCTGGACGAGGGGCTGCAGTACGACCTGGACGCGCCCCCGAACGCCGACGGCTCGCAGCCCGTGCTCGGCAAGAGTCCGGCGCGCGTGCATCGGGTGCTGGTCCGCGCCAAGCCGGGCGTCACCCCCGCCGCCCTGCGTGACGCCGTGCAGGACGCCTACGTGCGCTTCGCGATGGCCGCGGCCGCGGATCCGGCGAAGGTGGTGAAGCCACCGCGTCCGGAGGTCGTGAGCATCCTGACGTGGGAGCAGCACCTGCGCGACCTGATCGGGCCGGTCGAGAAGGAGCGCGAGATGATGCGCATCCTGTTCTCGATCGTCTATCTGGTGTGCGCGGGGCTCGTGCTGAGCATCTTCTGGGCGATCGTGCAGGAGAAGAGCCGCGACATCGGCATCCTGCGCTCGATCGGGGCGAGTCGGCCTGGCGTGCTCTGGATCTTCCTGCAGTACGGCCTGGTGATCGGCGCGGCAGGCGGCGTGGTCGGCATCGGGCTTGGCTGGCTGGTGATCAACAACATCAACGCGATCCACGAGACGATCGGCGAGGACGCGCCGCGCTGGAGCTGGATCCTGGCGTTCGCCCTCTCGGTGGGTGCGCTGATCATGAGCCTGCGCGGTGCCCGACGCGGCGTGCTGCTTCCGACGCTGCTCTGGCTCGTCGGCGGCGTCACGTTGGGCCTGGTCGGCGCGGGCCTGCTTGCGCATCGGGGCACGCTGATCTGGGACCCCGCCGTCTACTACTTCAGCACCATCCCGAACAGGGTGGACTGGTTCACCGCGGCGCTCACCTGGGTGGGTGCGGTGGTGTTCAGCGTCCTGGGTGCCAGCGTGCCCGCGGCGAAGGCGGCCGACATCGATCCGGTGAGGGCATTGCGCTATGAGTGAGGCCCCGCTGCTCGAGGCGCGCGACCTGCGCAAGACCTATCGCCTTGGCAAGGTGGGCGTGCCGGTGCTGCGTGGTGCGGACTTCCGGATGCGTCGCGGCGAGTGGGTCGCGATCCTTGGAAGTTCCGGCAGCGGCAAGAGCACGCTGCTCCACCTGCTGGGCCTGCTGGATGAGCCCGACGCGGACAGCGGTGGCGTGTGGTTCGAGGGCACGCCCGTGGCCGGCCTCCGCGGCGCCGCGCGCAACCGCTATCGAAACGTCTCGGTCGGCTTCGTCTTCCAGTTCTATCACCTGCTGCCCGAACTCACGGTGCTCGAGAACGCCATGCTGCCCTGCAGCGTGGCGCGCGGGCTCGTGGCGCCGGGCGGAGCCGGCGAGGCGGCCCACCGTCGCACGCGCGAACTGCTCGACGCCTTCGGCATGTCGCACCGGCTCGCGCATCGCCCGCGCGAACTCAGCGGCGGCGAGCGCCAGCGCGTGGCGATCGCCCGCGCGCTGGCGAACGAACCCCGCGTGCTGCTGGCCGACGAACCGACGGGCAACCTGGATGCCAGGACCGGCGGCGAGATCCTGGACATGGTCGCCACGCTGCACCGCAAGGGCCTCTCGATCGCGATGGTCACGCACGATCCCGCCGTGGCCGCGCGCGCGGATCGCGTCGTGCGTCTGGTCGACGGTCGCGTGGACGGCTGAGGCCGGCCTCAGCGGCTCACGTCGTTCACGCGGTACCAGTCCTCGATCGTCCGCGCGAGCAGCGCCGCATCGGTGCCGAAGTGGCGTCGCAGCGCCTCCTCCCAGGGCATGCCGGTCTTCACGTCCTTGACCCACTCCCCGAACGCCGCGCCCTTCTGGTCGATCATCATGCACACCGTGAGGTAGCCGATCGAGTAGCCCACCGCACCGGGTCCGGGCCAGACGCCATCGCGGCCATCGCTGCGGAGGAACGGGAGCGTGCTCTCGCCTGCACGCACGAACGCCAGCCCATGCGGCCGCCGTCCCGCATCGACCGGCGACGTGTCGAAGCTGCGCGCGGCGACGAACTCCGCGTAGCCCTCCTCGGCCCAGATCGGAAGCTTGACCGGCGTGCCGTAGCGGTGCATCACGCCGTGCGTGGCCTCGTGCACCAGCGTGGACATGAACTCGTCGTCGTTGGGGCTGCGCCACGCGTTCACGATCACCCTCGGACCGATCATGTGGCAGAGACCCACCGCGCCCGGCGGCGGCATCATGCCGAAGGCCGCCTGCTCGATCGCGCGATAGCGGTTCTCGTCCGCGCTCACGATGCACACGCCCTTGCCGTGGAAGAGATTCAGCCCCTTGGGCAGCGCGAACATGTCCTCCGCGACCTTGCGATACATGTTGTCCATGCGGCGTCCGAGTTCCTGCGCGTCCCCGCGCGTCAGGTCGGCGTAGATCACCCAGTACTCGCTCTCGACCGGCGTCCAGCGCGCATTCACCGCGTGCAGCGCCTTCTCCGCCTCGGCCTTCGACTCCGCAAGCGCCTCCGCGCGCGCGGCATCCGTGGCGATCGGCCACGGGCGCACGCCGCTGCCCTCGCGCGCCTGCGGGAGCGCGTTGCGCACGCGCCGCTCCGCGGCCATGCGCCGCAGCTCGACCCCCTGCGCGCGGGCCGCGTCGGCCGCGTCCTTCATGCCGGCGTCGCGCTTGACCGCCTGTCGCAGCATCGAGTCGCCCATGTTCTGCCCGTCCTCGGCGCTCAGCAGCGCGCGCCCCAACAGCACCATCTGGTCCGTCTTGCCAAGGTCCAGCACGCGGCGCAGCGCCCGGTTCACCTCGGCGGCCGGCAGGTCGGCCCACTCGACGCGGCCGAAGCTGCCCTCGCAGCCGTCGCCGTCGAAGCCGGAAACCGTGCCGCTGACCAAGGTTCCGTCCAGCCGCTTCGCCCGCAGGTTGAACGGGGTGCACGGGATGATGTCCGCCCACGCCGCGACGCACAGCGCGCATGTCAGGATGGCAGCCAAGCCTCTGCGAATGGATGGTCCCAGCGTCACGGTTTCCAGCCTATCCGGCTACCATCGCTCAAGGAAGGGTCGGATCCTGTCGATCCCACCCCCCGCAGGAGGTCTTTTCTTCATGTTCGAACGTCTCACCGATCGCGCACGCAAGGTCATGGCCCTGGCCAACCAGGAGGCCCAGCGCTTCAACCACGAGTACATCGGCACCGAGCACATCCTGCTCGGCCTGGTGAAGGAAGGCAGCGGGGTCGGCGCGAACGTGCTGAAGAACCTCGGCATCGACCTGCGCAAGGTCCGTCTGGAGGTCGAGAAGCTCGTGAAGAGCGGCCCCGAGATGGTGACCATGGGCAAGCTGCCCCAGACCCCCCGCGCGAAGAAGGTCATCGAGTACGCGATCGAGGAAGCGCGCAACCTGAACCACAACTACGTCGGCACCGAGCACCTGCTGCTCGGCCTGCTCCGCGAGCAGGACGGCGTGGCGGCACAGGTGCTGCTGAACCTGGGCCTGAAGCTCGAGGAAGTGCGCGAGGAGGTCCTGAACCTGCTCGGCGCCGGTGGCGACAGCGAGCAGGAGAACCCGCCGCAGGCCGCCGAGGCCGCGGCCCCCGAGGCTCCCGAGGCCGCCCCCGGCACCGCGCGCCGTGGCAAGAGCAAGACCCCGGCGCTGGACAGCTTCGGCCGCGACCTGACCGAGCTCGCGCGCAACGGCGAGCTGGACCCGGTGATCGGCCGCGCGCAGGAGATCGAGCGTCTGGTGCAGGTGCTGTGCCGCCGCACGAAGAACAACCCGGTGCTGCTGGGCGAGGCCGGCGTGGGCAAGACCGCGATCGTCGAGGGCCTGGCCCAGCAGATCGTGAGCCAGACCGTGCCCGACCTGCTGCACGACAAGCGCCTGGTCGTGCTGGACCTGGCCATGATGGTGGCCGGCACCAAGTATCGCGGCCAGTTCGAGGAGCGCATCAAGGCGGTCATGAACGAGGTGCGCCGCGCGAAGAACATCATCCTGTTCATCGACGAGCTGCACACGCTGGTCGGCGCCGGCGGCGCCGAGGGCGCGATCGACGCCAGCAACGTGCTGAAGCCAGCGATGGCGCGCGGCGAGATCCAGTGCGTGGGTGCGACCACCTTCGACGAGTACCGGAAGTACATCGAGAAGGACGCCGCGCTCGAGCGTCGCTTCCAGTCGATCCCCGTGAACCCGCCGAATGCCGAGCAGACGATCGAGATCCTGAAGGGCCTGCGCGACAAGTACGCCACGCACCACCGCGTGACCTACACCGACGAGGCACTGCGCACCGCCGTCGAGCTCTCGGGCCGCTACATCCCCGGCCGCGTGCAGCCCGACAAGAGCATCGACGTGCTCGACGAGGCGGGTGCGCGCCTGCGCCTGAAGACCATGGCCAAGCCGCCCGATCTGGCGGACCTCGAGACGCGCATCGAGCGCCTGTCCGTCGAGAAGGACGAGGCCGTGAAGGGTGCCGACTACGAGAAGGCCGCCGAGCTGCGCGACCAGGCCGAGAAGCTCCGCAAGGAGAAGGAGCGCCTGCAGCAGCAGTGGCGCGACCGCATGAACGAGACCACCGGCACGGTCGACGAGGAAGTCATCGCCGAGGTCGTGAGCAAGATGACCGGCGTGCCGCTGACCCGCCTGGAGAAGGAGGAGAGCACCCGACTCCTGCAGCTCGAGGCGGCGCTGCACAAGACCGTCGTGGGCCAGGACGAGGCCGTGAAGGCCGTCAGCCGCGCGATCCGCAAGGCGCGCAGCGGCCTGAAGGACCCGAAGCGCCCGATGGGCTGCTTCCTGTTCCTCGGCCCCACCGGCGTGGGCAAGACCCTGCTGGCCAAGGCGCTCGCGGAGTTCATGTTCGGCGACGCCGAGGCCATGATCACGCTCGACATGAGCGAGTACATGGAGAAGCACAACGTCTCCAGGCTCATCGGCGCGCCGCCGGGCTACGTGGGCTACGAGGAGGGCGGCCAGCTCACCGAGCGCATCCGCCGTCGTCCGTACGCGGTGGTGCTGCTCGACGAGGTCGAGAAGGGCCACCCCGACATCTTCAACATGCTCCTCCAGATCATGGAGGAAGGTCGCCTGACCGACTCGTTCGGCCGTCACATCGACTTCCGCAACTGCATCGTCATCATGACGAGCAACCTCGGCGCCGACGTGATCAAGGGCGGCAGCAGCTTCGGCTTCACCAAGCGGGCCGAGGTGCAGGACTACGAGAAGATCAAGAAGGCGCTGACGAGCGAGGTGGAGAAGTTCTTCCGCCCCGAGTTCATCAACCGCCTCGACGACCTGATCGTGTTCCGTCCGCTCGTGAAGGACGACCTGAACCAGATCATCGATTTCGAGCTGGCCAAGCTGATCAAGCGCCTGACCGAGAAGGGAATGGCCATGGAGATCGACCAGAAGGCGAAGGACTTCCTGATCGACAAGGGCTACAACCCCGACTTCGGCGCCCGTCCGCTGCGTCGCGCGCTGAGCCAGTACGTCGAGGATCCGCTGGCGGAGAACCTGCTCACCGGCGAGTTCACCGCGGGCGACACCATCCTGGTCACGCGCGACGAGGGCAAGGAGCATCTTTCCTTCGCCAAGAGCGCCAAGCCGGCCGCACCGCCAGCCGAGCCGGCGAAGGCCTGAGGCCCGGAACCATCGAGCGAACGTCCCGCCCGTCGCCCCGCGCGACGGGCGGTTCGCTTTTCGGCTTCAGCGCACGCCCGCAAGGCGGAGATTGCCGTCCGCGGCGCGCTCGACCTCGACGATCGAGAATCCGAACTGGCCACGATCCGCCTCGGGCAGCTGGTAGCGGGTCATGTCTCCGCTCACGGTGGTGATCACCGCGGAGTTTCCCCGGATCGCCGAGACCAGCCGGATGGCGGACGCCATCAGTTCACGACGGTTCGCCTCGCAGAACGTCACGAACTCCGCCCTGCCGCGCTCGCCTCCCATGCGATCGCGCTGCTGCGGCGAGACCAGATGGTCGTAGAGCGCCGCGTAGTCCTGTTCACGCAGCCCCTGCATGAACGCCTCGACCACCATGTCCGGCGTGTGGATCTGGAGCACCGCGTCCCTGGGAATGCCGCGCTCGTCGACGGGCGCGGATGTCCCGGCTTTCGTGTCAGCCTCGGCGGCCGGAGGGACCGCGTCGAGACCCGGCACCTTCGACGTGATCACGACCTTCGTGCCATCGGGCCGGTAGTAGGTCTCCTCGAGTGGGCGCCCCTGGTTGATCGCCACGTAGTCGGGCCGATAGTGGTATTCGGTGCGCTCGGTGCTGCAGCCGGCCATCCACGCGACGATCAGGATGAGGTGGGGCAAGCGCATCAGGCGATCGGCGAGAGGGTGCCAAGCGCGCCCACCTCGGCACGGGCCGGGGCCGGCATGCCGCACCTCCAGAGCAGGTGGCAGCGCAGCGAATCCGCCATGCCCGGAAAGTCGCTGCGCGCGTGCGTGCCTCGGCTCTCGGTGCGCGCCAGCGCAGCCTGCGTGATCAGACGGCCCAGCGTGAGCATGTTCTGCAGCTCCCACCCCTCGGGTGCGTCGAACACGCGCTCCAGCGCGTAGCGGTTCCAGAAGTCGAACATGCCGAGCACGTCCTGCATGCGCGCGCCCGCACGCTCGATGCCGACGTTGCGCCACATCGCGCTGCGCAGGCTGCTTCGGATGTCGGAAAGATCGAGCTCGCCCCGATCGGTCGTCTCGACCTCGTGCACGACCGGGAAGGGTCCCGCCTGCGGCGCGTCGTCGGCCTCGATCGCCGCCGCAACACGTGCGCCGAACACCAGTCCCTCGAGCAGGCTGTTGCTGGCCAGGCGGTTCGCGCCGTGCACGCCGGTCGCGGCGGCCTCGCCGCAGGCATAGAGGCCTGGCAGATCGGTGCGACCATCAAGATCGGTCCGCACGCCGCCCACGAAGTAGTGCGCCGCGGGATGCACCGGCACCAGGTCGCGGCCCGCATCAAGGCCGTAGCCGGCGAGCATGCGCGCCAGACCCGGGAAGCGCGCGCGGAAACCGTCGCTTCCCATCGCGCGAGCATCCAGCAGCACGTGGCTTTCGCCGGTGCGCGCGAGGTGATGGATGATCGCGCGGCTCACGATGTCGCGCGTGGCAAGCGGACCAAGCTCATGCACCCCCTCCATCACGGAGCGCCCCTGCCGATCGACGAGCTGCGCCCCCTCGCCGCGCACCGCCTCGCTGATCAGGTGGCGCGGCGCACCTGCCACGTAGAGCGTGGTCGGGTGGAACTGCATGAACTCCAGGTCGGCCAGCGTGGCGCCCGCTCGCCAGGCCATGGCCACGCCGTCGCCGGTGGCAACGCGCGGGTTGCTGGTCTCGCGCCAGAGCTGCCCGCATCCACCGGTCGCCAGGACCACGGCCCGCGCCCACAGGATCTGCAGTCCGTGCCGCGGATGCCAGGTGAGCACGCCGGCCGCACGTCGCCGCCCGCCACGGGAGTCCACCAGCACGTCGAGCGCGAAGCAGCGATCGAAGATGCGCAGGCGCGCGGCCTGCCGCGCCCGCTCGATCAGGCAGCGGGCGAGTTCGGTGCCGGTGGCGTCGCCGTCGGTGTGCAGGATGCGGTGATGGTGATGCCCGCCCTCCAGGCCGAGCTTCGGCGCGCCCGCCGCGTCGCGATCCACGCGCATGCCCCACGTCAGCAGCCGCCGGACCTCGTCCGCCCCCTGTGCCACCAGCGTGCGCACGGCCTCGGACTCGCACAGGCCAGCGCCTGCCTCGAGCGTGTCGGCGACATGACCCTCGAAGGTGTCCTCGGGCGAGAGCGCCGCGGCGATGCCACCTTGCGCCCAGCTGGTGTTCGAGAGGTCGAGCGCCTCCTTCGCCAGAAGGATCACGTCGCTGCGATCGGCCAGCGCGATGCTGGTGCGCAGCCCCGCCACGCCTGAACCCACCACCACCGTGTCGCAGAAGATCTGCGGCAGCAGCGACGAGCGAAACGGGATCAGCAGCGGGCGATCGGGCATGTTCAGCGTTTCGCGGGGCGGGCCAGCGGCGATTCAGGTCCGATGTGGGCGATCCACAGTTGGCTGGTGCGATCCTCGCCGCGCTGGGCCGTCCACATGAGCAGCTGCCCGTCAGGCGAGATCGCCGGCAGCAGGTCGGCACCGGAGGCCGTGGTCACGCGGCATGGCTGCGGCAGCGCGGAGTCGGCGTCGTCTGGAATCTCCACAGCGAAGACCTCGTAGTTGCGATGGCCCTCGCGGCTGGTGGCGTAGACCACCACGCGGCCGTCGGGCGTCCAGTATGGCGCCCAGTTCACGTGCTCGTCCTGGGTGAGAGGCCGCTCGCCCTCCACGCCGATCACGCGCCCCGAGGCGTCGCGCTTCACGCGCGCCACGTAGAGCTGCAGCAGGTTGTCGCGATTGCGATCGCCGCGCCAGACGATGCGCATGCCGTCGGGACTGAAGAACGCGCCGCCGTCGTAGCCCGGTGCCTGCACGATCTGCGTGACCTGCCCCGTCGGAAGGTCCATCGTGAAAAGGTCGCCCTCACCCTCGATCAGGCGCGTGAACAGCAAGGTGCGGCCATCGGCGGACAGTGCGCCCTCCGCAACGTAGCCCTTGCCGTCGCCCGTCACCGGCTGCAGCGAGGCCGCGCTGCCGTCGGCCTTGCGAAGGTCCACCTTCACGATGCGCATCTCGGGTGGAAAGGCCCAGCGATAGGTGCGGCCATCGCGCTGGTAGCCGGGCGTGGGGCCATCGGCTGGCGCGCTCACCGTGCTCGCGAAGTAGAGCGTGTTCGGATCGCGCGGATCGAACCAGCCGCAGGTGTTCGCGCTGCCCAGCGGGCTCACGCACCGGATGTCCGTCAGGCGGAACGCGGGCTGCCCCTGCCCGCCTCGCTGAAGGTTGGCCACGTACATCCCGTAGTGAGGCGAAACGGGGTTTCCATCCGCTCCCTTCTCGATCGCCTGGAACACCACACGCGTGGCCGAAGGATCGAAGTACGCCTCGCCTGCCTTCGCGAAACGATCCGGAAAGGTCAGCTGCGTCGCCTGCGACAGACCACGTTCCTGCGTGCGCCAGTCGATGGCCGCCTCGGACGACGCGGGCTCCGGCGCCGTGGCGCAGGCCGCCAGAAGCAGCGGCAACGCGAGAAAGGTCACGCGGAACATTGGGAATCCAGTGTATCCCCGCCACCCGCCAACCATGGCGGCTGTCAAGCGCTCCATGCGCAGCGCAGGTTCACGCGAGGGCTTCGCGCCCTCGCCTCACCGCCCCACCGGCACCGTGAGCACAGGCTGCGTCTCGCTGCCGGCCTTCACCTGCAGGTCGAAGAGGTCGCGCACCAGCGCGAACACGCGGCGCGCGGTGATGTCCCTGGTGTCGATCCAGTACCAGTCGCCGCGGTAGAAGACGCTCACCGCCGCATCGGATGGCGCCGAAGCCCCGCGCTGCACGCGGAACACGGCGTTCACGTAGGGCGCCAGATCGACCGCCTTGTCGCCCGCGTTCTGGAGCATGAGCTCCCACAGCTCACCCGGCGTGTCGACGTTCGTGGGCGGCGGCGGCGCGTTGCGCGCATGGTCCACCCCGAAACTCAGAAGCCGCAGCAGCGCCGCCAGCGATCGGGTGCGCACCGTGAGATAGTCACCCGGCAGCTGGGTCTCGAGACCCACCACGCGGAAGTTGCCCGGCTTGTCGCCCAGCTTGAGCAGCTGCAGCATCTCCGTGGCCTCCGGCAGGCGTGCCGCCCCTTCGTACACGGTGAGCACGGGCGCCGGCTCGATGGTGACGAAATCGAAGCTGCCATCCGGGCGCGGCATGAGCGCGGCGCGCTCGCGCTTGCCGTCGATCACGCGGCCAAGGGTGAACTCCGTCGCGGGGATCGGCTGCCGGTTCCAGGTGAATGGCATCGGCACCTGGCTGAACGAGATGCTCTGGCGCCGCTGCAGCTCGTCGAACAGCTGCATCAGTCGCGCGAAGCGCCGATCCGCGGCGCGCACGCCGAAGCCGCTCGTGACGTCGAAGGAATCGATCTCCTGCAGACGCTCGCAGGTGAGGAACACCACCCAGCTGATCGGCCAGCTGGCGCTCACCATGTGCTCGAGACTGCTGACCGGGATCGGCGACATCAGCTCGTTCGCCAGCTGCTCGCCCTGCCGGGGCACGAAGGTGATGTTGGGCGTGTAGTTGAAGTTGGCGGCACCACCGGCCTGGCCGCTCACGATGCCGCTCGAGGGGATCGTGGCCAGGCCGTTCGGCGCCACGCCCACGCTGGTGTTCACGTTGATCGCGCTCACCGTCATCCACTGCGTGGGCTCGTCCATCGACAGGCGCACGATGTTCAGCAGCATCTGCCGGTCCATCGCCTGCGCCACCGAGGTGTTGAAGGCGACATGGTTGTCGCGCAGCACGTCGGCGCCCCACTGGGCGCAGCCGGCCGGAAGGCCCGCCAGCAGCAGGGTCGCCGTGAGTCCGCGATTGGCAAATGCCCGCTGAAACCGTGCGCCGCGTGCGAGGTGGCTCATCATGCCCGACACTCTATCGAAGGGTGCACCGACCTGCCTGCCGCTAGCCTGATCTGCGATGCAGCCCGACACCGAACCATCCAGCGCTGGCTGGCGCCTGCTTGCCCTGGGCGTCGGCTTCGTGGTGGTGGAGAAATCGTGCGGTCTGCTGAGCGTTCCGGGCATCGGTCCAGAGAAGGCCGACTGCCTCGTGGTACGCGTCGCAACGCGTTTCGCCGGCGCGCGCATCGTGCACCGTCTCGATCGCGACACCAGCGGCGTGATGGTGCTTGCCACCGATGCCGGTACGCATCGACGCCTCAGCATGGCCTTCGAGGCCCGCAAGGTGTCGAAGACCTATCACGCGCTCGTGGCAGGCCATGTCGCGGGCGATGAGGGCCTGATCGATCTGCCCCTTCGCAAGGAGGCGCTCGGCAGCGCGAAGCAGGTGGTGTGCCACGAGCAGGGTCGCCCGAGCCAGACGCGGTGGTTCGTGGAGGCGAGACTGGCCGCAGTACCTTCGCCGGTACGCGGCACGGCCGAAGCCGCGCAACCCTGCACGCTGGTGCGTCTGGAGCCGCTCACGGGCCGCAGTCACCAGCTTCGCGTGCACATGCTCTCGCTGGGCCATCCGATCCTTGGCGACAACCTGTACGCACCAGAACCGCTGGTGGAAGCCGCCAACCGCCTCTGCCTGCATGCCAGCACGCTGGGTTTTGAGGACACGACCCACGCCGCGCCGCATCCATTCCAGGGTTGAACCCACCGCTCACGCCCGCGCGTCAAGCGAGACGAGATCCGCAGGGCGCAACAGCGTGAGCGTGATCAGCGAGATCACGACGGTCGCAAGCACGTACAGAATGGGCCCGTCCGGCCAGTCCATCGCGCCGACCATCCATGTGGCCAGCACCGGCACCGTGCCCGCGAACAGCGCGATCCCTGTGCCATAGCTCACGCCATACACCGCGCAGCGCGCCTGCGCCGGACAGAGTTCCGCGACCATCGCCCCCTGGATTCCAAACAGCAAGCCAAGCGGGATCGACAGCAGCACCTGCGCCGTCACGAGTCCCTCCAGCGATCCCTGCGTGAACTGGCGCCACGCTGGCCATGTCACCGACAGCAGGAGCACCGTGGTCACCACGCTGACGCGGCGTCGCCCCCACCGATCCGAGAGCCACCCTCCCAGCGCCATCAGCAGCGCCTGCCCGGCCAGCATCGCGGAGTTCGCCCACTGCGCGCGACCCGCGAGTTCCGGCATCGCGTCGCTGAACGCGTCGGTCATGTAGACGAAGCCCGCGTAGAACGCCGCGTTCGCGCCCACCACCACCGTGATCACGCGCAGCATCACGCGCCATCGCGATCGAAGCACGCGAAGGAATGGTTCATGGGCCTGTCCATCACGCGCCTCGAACGCATCCGACTCCGGCATGCGCGCGCGCAGGACGAGACCCACCGCGCCCACGAACACGCTGCCGAGGAACGGCAGCCGCCATCCCCAAGCCTGCACCTGCTCGGTCGTCAGCAGCGTGTGCAGCAGCGCCACGGCACCCGAGCCCGCCAGCAGGCCGATCGACACCCCGATGGTCGCCATGCTGCTCACGAGTCCACGGTGTCCAGGCGGCGCGCTTTCAGCGGTGTAGGCCATCGCGCCCGTGTACTCGCCACCCACCGCGATCCCCTGCACGCACCGCAGCAGCACCAGCAGGATCGGTGCCACGATGCCGGCCTGCGCGTAGGTGGGCAACACGCCGATCCACAGGCTCGCGAGTCCCATGGCAACCACGCTGGCGACCAGCATGGTGCGGCGACCCATGCGATCACCCAGCCGGCCCAGCAGCAGCCCGCCGACCGGACGCATCAAGTAGCCCACACAGAACACCGCGAAGCCGCTCAACGTGGTGGCGACGGGATCTTCCGACGGAAAGAACTTCGCGCCCAGCACCGGCGCCAGATAGCCGTAGACCCCGAAGTCGAACCACTCGACCGCCGAGCCGATCCCGCCCGCCAGGATGACCCGGCCGACCTGTCGGGTCGAGCCTGCGACGGCGCGCTGCATCGGCGGATTCACGGACATGGCGCATGGATCATGGCAGATCATGCAGCGCTTCGCTTGCGCAGCGTCACATGCCCCGTGTCCAATGCCCGCATGCAGCGAATCGGCGCCATCGCGATCCTCACCCTGTTCCTCGCGATCGCCGTCGTGGCACGGTCTCCGGACGACCCGGTGTTCGCGCGCGCGATCGAGCACCAGCGGACCCACCCTGAAGGCGATGCCGCCGCCACCTTCGTCATGTCCGACTACGCCGGCGACCTTCGCTCCCTGCCGATCGGCGTGTTCGACTCGGGCGTGGGAGGCCTGACCGTGCTCGAGGCACTGAAGACCTTCGACGCCAACGACAACGCCAGCGGCAAGCCCGGGTCCGATGGCGTGCCCGACTTCGCCAACGAGCGCTTCGTGTACTTCGGCGACCAGGCAAACATGCCCTACGGCAATTACGGCGCCGCAGGAAAGACCGATTTCCTGCGTGAACTCATCCTGAAGGATGCGGCGTTCCTGCTGGGTCGGCGCTGGCGCATGGCGGCGGGCGAGCAGCCGCGCATGGACAAGCCCCCGGTCAAGGCGATCGTGATCGCGTGCAACACGGCGACGGCGTACGGCCTCGAGGACGTTCGCGCCGCAGCGCGGGCCTGGGGCGTGTCCGTGCTCACGGTGGGCGTGGTGGAGGCAGGCGCGCGCGGCCTTGCCGACACGCGCGGCGGTCGCACGGGCGCGGTGGCCGTGTTCGCCACGAAGGCCACCTGCGCCAGCAATGCCTATCCAAGAGCGATCGCGAAGGCCATGCCCGCGCCACCACAGATCGTGCAGCGCGGCAGCGCAACGCTGGCGGCGTCGATCGAGGGGGATCCAGCCGTGAGAGAGACGCCCCGGACGATCATCGATGCGGAGGTCGAAGCGCTGGTTGCGGAACACGCGAGGAGCGAGGACCGAGCTCCGATCGACACCGTGGTGCTCGGCTGCACCCACTATCCGCTCGTGCAGTCGGACATCGTGCAGGCCTTCGAGCGCATGCGCCAGCGGCAGTCGGCGGATGGCACGCGACCGTTCGGGAAGCTGGTGTCGGAGCACGTGATGGTGGTGGACCCGGCCCGATGGACCGCCGAGGAACTCTGGCGGACGCTGCAGGCCGCAAACCTGCTTCTGGACTCGGACACGAAGGCGCGCAAGACCGGCGACCTCTTCTTCATCTCGGTCGCGAACCCGGCGTGGCCCGGCGTGCAGCTCGACGCCGACGGCGGCCTGACGAAGGACTTCAAGTACGGCCGTGAACCCGGGAACCCCGGCCGCGAGGACACGGTCATCGTGCCCATGACGATCGGGGGCCTGCCCGCGAGTGCGGCCAATCTCGTGAAGACGCGCCTGCCGAAGACCGCCGAAAGCATGCGCAGCGCTGAGGCGCTGTCCACGCCATCGCCGTGACCATTCACCCGTACGCCGGCCAGCTGACGCCCTTCAGGAACTTCTCGTAGCGCTGCCAGCGGTTCACGCTGCTTGCGTAGAGCGGCCGGTTCACCTGGTCGTAGCTCAGCGTGCGCACGGTGCGTTTCGTTTCGTGGAAGCGCGTGCAGCCCTCGTCCCACGGCAGCCCCAGGAAGTCGATGAAACGCGGGAACTGCGTGCCCGGATCGGTCACCAGGTCCTCGTAGCGCACATCCAGGATCGGCAGGTCGGTCTCGCGCTTCCAGTGCTCCATGAGTCGGCGGCTCTGGTCCCAGGCCACCGCGATCCACTCGGGGCGCGCGGTCCACGGGTAGTAGTCGTTGTTGAAGCCGCCCATGAAGCAGCTCACCGCCACGTCGCGCGGATCGCGAGTGGCGTGGATGATGCGCGTCTTCGGGAAGAGCCTCGCCAAGAGCCCCACCACGCGGTTGTTGCCCAGCGCCTTGTTCACGATGCGCTTCGCCCCCGGCGCCTGCTGCTGGCACGCCGAGATGTAGCCCGCGGCCATGTTCTTGAAGGCGCGGTCGCGCATGGGGCCGAAACTCTCGGGCGCGGGAAGGCTCGCATCCCACACGCTCTCGAGTTGCCGCGCGAAGTGCTCGATGCCCGCCATCTCGCCCACGCCCGCGGCCTGCGCGTGCGCGTCGATGATCTGGTCGAGCAGGCTGGTGCCGCTGCGCGGCATGCCCGCGATGAACACCGGCACCTCGCTGGTGCTGTGGCTCGATGGAAACTTCGCCATCTCGGCGCGATTCCAGTGCTGCATGAGCGCCCCCACCGCTTCCGCGTACAGCTCGGGCTCGAACCGCGGATCACCGATCTCGTTCGCCTTGGCGGCGCTCTCCCAGGCCTCGTCGAAACGCTTCAGGCGGTCACAGGCCTTCGCCCGCAGGTACAGCGACGTGCGCCGCGCCACATCGGCCAGCCCCGGCTTCAGCACCTCGGCATCGAGCAGTTCCACCGCCTCACCATCGCGCTTCTGGTGCACCATCACCGCTGCGCGCAGGTGCTGCACCTGGGCTTCCATGCGCGCGTCCTTGCCACGCACTTCGCGCAGCAGCGGCTCGAGCACCTCGTTGGCCTCATCCGTGCGCACGGCCGACTCGAGCGCCTGCGCCATCAGCAGGCGCGCGGGAATGTTTCCCGGCAGCACCTGCAGAATCTGCCGGCACCGCTCGAGCGCAGCATCGGTCTCGCCGGCGTCCGCCTTGCCCTGCGCGATCAGCATCAGCGTGCTGGCGTGCGTCTCCATTGCCTCGGCGCGCTCGGCGAAGGCGATGGCCAGTCCCATGCGTCCGGCCTGCTGCTCAAGCAACGCGCGGTATCGCAGCATCTCGCCATCGCGGCTGCCCACCCGCACCTGAGGCTCGACAAGCGCAATGGCCTCTTCGGTCTTGCCCTGGCGGGCGAGCAGCTCGATGCGATCACGAAGCGCATGACGCGCGGCGGTCGAATCAATGCCGGACTTCGACGGCTTGGGGGGTTGCTTCATGATGTCGCTTGCCGGAAAACTACCGGGAACCACCTGCTCACTCGTGCCATTCCGCGCGGAAACAAAGCCCCCCGGCGCTTGCGCACCGGGGGGCTTGAGTTTCGAATCCGCCGCACGCGCGCGGCAGGACGATGCGTGCCGTTGACGTGACTCAGGCCTTGCGCCGTCGACCGGTGATGAGACCTGCCATGCCGACCAGAGCGACGGCGCCCGGAGCCGGCACCACCGTGAAGACCAGCACATCGCCGGTGTCCGTGCCACCGTTGGCGACTCCGCCGGTGTTGATGATCACCGAGTAGTTGCCCGCACCCAGAGTCAGGTCGCCCGAATTCCAGGCCGACGCGTCGCCGAAGTAGCGGCTGAACACGACGCTGCTCGTGGCGTTGTCGAGAATGGTGAGGTAGTTGCTGTCAGCCGCCGTGTTGCCGGCGAGGCTGATCGTCGTGGCCGAATCCGTGGAGAAGTTCAGGGTGAAGTCGAAGATCGACCAGACCCCTCCGGTCGAGGCCGACGTGAGCGAGAAGCCGCTCGACGTCACCGGGGACAGCGACAGGGACGCTCCATCACCCGTGATGGTGTTGCCCGCCAGGACGGTGCCGAGATCCGTGCTGGCCCAGAGGTTTCCAGCCACCATGTAGACCTGCGCGCTGGTCCAGGTCAGGCCCGCGCTGGCAGAGGTGGCAGCCCCGAGCACGCCGCCGAAGAGGAGGGTTCCGGCCGCGGCCTTTGAATTGATCTGACGCATGATGACTCCGGGAAAGGGAAGTAGGAAGGGAAGAGAAGGTCTGAGGGTCGAAGGAGGCATGTGCGCAGGTGCCACACCGGATCGTCAGCGACGGAACCGATGCAACCAAACTCGCACGCAACCCGCGACAGGCAACCAAGATGTGCAGACGGGAACAACTCAACGGACTCGGGGGGAAACCGAAGCCGAAGACAAGATAACCCCGATCGTCCGCGGGTCAAGAAATCCGAGTGTCAAGGTTGGATAATGTCTTGGCAGACCCGCGGCCTGCGTCCAAAACACCCCTCAAGGAGGAACCTATTCAGGCGGCCGCCCGGCCAAGCCCCCCCCACTTGGCCCTCCTGTGGGGCACATCAAGCCGCCAACCCGCGCACGAACCTTCCCATGGCCATCAACGGGAAGTACAGCCGGTACAGGTGGTAGCGCAGGTAGAACACCTTCGGGAAGCCGGTACCCGTGAACTCGGTCTCGCACCACGACCCCGCCGGGTCGCCATCCGGGTTCTTCAACGGGTCGGCGGCGTCGGCGGCGGTGAGCTGCGTGGCCGCAAGCCAATCGATCGCGCGCTTCAGATCAGGGTCGTTGGGGCCGTAGATCTCCTGCAGGATCATGGCGGCCCATGCGGTCTGGCTGGCTGTGCTCGGGCCCTTGCCCTTCAGACTCGGGTCCTCGTAGCTATTGGCGCTCTCGCCGAAGCTGCCATCGGCCTTCTGCACGCTCTTCACCCACGCGCCGGCACGCTGGATCCACGCCGCATCGCGCGGCACGCCGCAGCGGATCGGGCCGATCACCGCCTGCCAGGTGCCATAGATGTAGTTCACCCCCCAGCGGCCGAAGAAGCAGCCCTCGGGCTCCTGCTTCGCCTCGATGTACTGCACGGCGCGACGGATCGCGGGGTGATCGGTGCGAAGGCCGTGCCAGCTCAGGCACTCCAGCACGCGGCCCGTGATGTCGGGGCAGCTCGGGTCCTGGATCGCGTTGTGGTCGGCGAAAGGCACGTACTCATACACCTGGCGGTGCTTGGTCTTGTCGAAGGCCGCCCAGCCGCCGTCGTCATTCTGCATGGCGAGGATCCACCGCACGCCTCGCTCGGCCGCCGCGATGTTGGCGGGGCCGCCGATGCGGCGCAGCGCCATCGCCACCATCACGGTGTCGTCCACGTCGGGGTACCACGCGTTCGCGTACTCGAAGAACCAGCCGCCGGGCTCCACACCGGGGGCCACGTTCGCAGCCCAGTCGCCGCGATGGCGCACTTCCTTCGAGCGCAGCCACTCGCCCGCGGCCTCAGCCATGGGGTTCGTGACATCGAGTCCGCAGTCAGCCAGCGCGTACAGCGCGATGCCCGTGTCCCACACCGGGCTGAAGCACGGCTGCAGCCGGATGCGGTTGCCTTCCTCGATCATGAACTCGTCGAGTTCGCGCTCGGAGCGCTGCACCGTGGCGTCGCTGCGCGGAATGCCGAGCGCGTGCATCACCACCTGGATGTAGACCATCGGCGGGAAGATCGCGCCGAGGCCGCGGGTTGGTGCGGGCATTTCCTGCCCCATGCGCGTGGCGCTCCACTGGAAGGCGCGCTCGATCGCGCGGCGGCGCCAGCGCGTGCCGAACACGTCATGCACGCGCTTCAGCAGCCAGTCGACCGTGCCGAAGAAGCCGCGCCAGAAGGCGGGCACATCCGGGCGCATCTTCAGGCGATGGCGCGCGGACTGGCTCACGAACAGCTCATCGATGCCCTGCGTGGGCGAGAGCTTGCGGGTGGGGCGAAGCACCGTGACGATCGCCAAGGGCAGCAGCATGGTGCGGCTCCACGCGCTCATCTTGTCCAGGTGGAAGTAGAACCACTTCGGCATCCACACCATCTCGGGCGGGATCGCGGGCACGGCGTTCCAGCTGATCTGCCCCAGGCACGCCAGGTAGAAGTTGGTGAAGCTGTTGCAGCGCTCGGCGCCACCCATGCGCAGGATCACCTCGCGCGCCCGCTTCATGTGCGAGGCTTCCGGCGAGTCACCCGCCAGCTTCAGGCAGAAGTAGCCCTTCACGGTGGCGCTGATGTCGATGCCGCTGCCTGGATACTGGCCCCAGCCGCCATCGGGGCGCTGCTGGCTGCGCAGCTGCTCCACGATCTTGCGCAGCGTGTGGCCCGGACGGCCGTCGACCAGCGGCTGCTGCTCCTGCCCCAGGATCCACTTCATCAGCAGGTACTCGCTCTGCAGGATCGAATCGCCCTCGAGCTCGGCGCACCAGTGGCCGTCCTTCTTCTGCAGGCTCGCCAGCGCGCCCTGCGCGGCCTTCACGGCGTCACGGATGCGGGCGAGCGAGTCGACGGCTGGTTCGCTGGCAAGGGCACGCATGGGGATCGCGGAGTATACGAAATCCCCACGCCTAAGCGGCTTTTCAGGCGAATTCCGAGGGCTGCACCCAGCGGCGCTCGCGCGCACTCACCGTGGCCGCATGCAGCACGCACTGCGTGCGGAAGGCGTCCGCGAAGTCTGGCAGCGGCAGCAGCGGCTTCTCGCCGGCGAGCGCACGCGCGATGTCGGCCGCCATGCTGATGAAGGCGTGCTCGTAGCCGATCAGGTGCGCTGCGGGCCAGTAGGCACCCACCCACGGATGCGAGGCGTCGGTGCACATGATGCGGCTCCAGCCACGCTCGCGCGCGGGCAGCGTGTGGTCCCACCACTCGAGCTCGTTCATGCGCTCGAAGTCGAAGCGCACGCTCCCCTTCGTGCCGTTGAGTTCCAGCTGGTTCGCGTTCTGGTTGCCCGTGGCAAGGCGCGTGGCCTCGAAGCTGGCGGTGGCGCCGTTCGACAGGCGCGCCAGGAACAGCATGGCGTCATCCACGGTGCTGGCGCTCGTCCGCGCGCCAGCGCGACGGCTCTTCACGAAGGTGGCCTCGATCGCGCCGCACACCTCGGAAATCTCGTGGCCGGTGGTGAAGCGCACCAGGTCGACGAGATGCGCGTTCAGGTCGCCGTGCGCCCCGCTGCCCGCACGCTTCGCGTCGAACCGCCAGGCCATCGGCGTGGCTGCGCCCCCCCAATCCTGCAGGTAGCGCGCGCGCACCTGCCGGATGGTTCCCAGGCGGCGTTCCTGCACCAGTTGCCGAGCCAGACCGATCGCCGGACAGCGGCGGTAGTTGAACCACACGAAGGTGCGGCCCTGCGCTGCCGCGGCGGCAACGGCCATGGCGCGCGCGTCTTCCAGCGTGCCCGCGAGCGGCTTCTCGCAGGCGACATGCTTGCCCGCCTTCAGCGCGGCGATCGCCACCGGTGCGTGCAGATGGTTCGGCGTGAGCACGTCGACCAGCTGCACCTTCGGGTCGCGCAGCAGGCTCTTCCAGTCGGTGCTCGCTCGCGCCACTTCCCATCGCTCGGCGAACGCGCGCGTCGGAGCGACCCTGGTGCCAGCCACCGCCTGCAGCACTGGCCGCGGCTTCAGGTCGAAGAAGCACGGCGCCTGCCGCCACGCGTTCGCGTGCGCTCGCCCCATGAAGCCGGTGCCGACCAGGGCGATACCAAGCGACTTTCCGCGCGCGCCATCTGCCTTCCGTGCCATGACTGCTCCCATGTGGTTCCGCGTGCCGCGCACAGCGCCAATGCGCCGCGGCGCGACCGATCACGACGCTTTCCGTATGCTAACGCCCTCATTCAGGAGACCCCGCATGCACGAAGCCACCGACGCTCGCCTGGACCGCCTTGAACTCGAGGTTCGCACGCTCCGACGCAGTCACGCACGCTGGCGACGCGCCACGATGGTGGCCTGCGGTGCGGCGGTGCTCGGCACGCTGCTCGGCTTCGCGGCCGACGAGGTGGCCGAGGTCCTGCGTGCGCGTCGCATCGAGCTGGTCGGCGCCGACGGCAAGGTCGCGGCGCTGCTGACCGCGGGCGATCACGGCGGACAGCTCGACATCTGGGCCGCCGGCGGCGCGAACGTCGCGCGCCTGGCCGCCTCGGAATCGGGCGGCGACATGTCGCTGTGGAACACCGCGGGCAAGCCGGTCGCGGGCCTGTTCGCGAACTCCGGTGGCGGCCGCGTGGAGGTGAGCCGTGGTGACGGCGAGTTGGCGGGCTACCTGGAGGCCACGCCCGAGGGCAGCGATCTGGCCATGAGCCGCGTGGGAAGCGAGAACGCCGCGTCCCGGTTCCGCGTGACGAAGGACCGCTCCGAGGCGCTGCTTGCGCACGCCGAGGAGCACACCGTGCTGCTGTTCGGCGCCACGCGCAAGGGCGCGGCGGTCACGGTGCTCGGCGACGGCGATCGCGAGATCGCCTACCTGGGCGGCGACCAGTCGAAGGCGGGCCTCATGCGCCTGTCGAACGCGAGCGGCGCCAGCATGGTCGAGGCTGGCACCGGCGACCATGGCGGCGAGTTGTTCGCGCGCAACACCAGCGGCCAGGGCGGCGCGGTGCTGGGCAACTCCGACAAGGGCGGCTTCATGGAAGTGCGCAACGGCGATGGCAAGGGCGCCGCAAGCCTGAGCGTGCAGGACAACAATGGTGGGCGCGTGGCGGCCTACACCGCGACGGGCCAGATCGCGGCCTTCATGGACCAGGGCAAGGAGGAGAGCGGCACGGTGCAGGTCTATGCAGGCCCGAACCGGGTGGCCGCGCTGGGCGGCAGCGCCACCGGTGGCCTTCTGAACCTGTTCAACCTGAAGGGCAAGGCGGTGTTCGTGGCAGGATCCGCAGCCGACGGCACGGGTGGCCTGTTCAGCATCCGCACCGGCGACGGAACGCAGGTCGTTCGCGGCAGCGCCGAGCCCGAGCCCGAGGTGGCGGTCTACTCCGACGACGGCAAGCAGAAGCGCGTGATAAGCGCGCCGGCCAAGCCGTGAACCCTCGACTCAGACGACCGGCGTGAAGCTGGCGCCCGACTGCACGTAGAAGTTCACCATGTCGCCCGCCGCGAACTCGGTGGCCTGCTGGCCATCGAATGGCTCGACCCACATGGGAACCACCACGTCGACCAGCAGCCGGTTGGCGCCCGCGTCCACGCCGCGCACCACGCCCTGCACGATGCGGGGCTGACCGTTGATCGGCTCGATGAACGCGCCACCGGCCTCGGCCTTGTGCATGCGAAGCGCCTTCACGCGCACCACGCCCTTCACGCGCTTGCCGGGATGCACGGCCGTCGGACCCGCCTGCGCGAAGCGCAACCGGTAGTCGGTGCCCGGCAGCGAGATCGTGATCTCGTTGCCATTGGCGCTCTCGAGCGTGCCGCGAATCACGTCGCTGTCGGTCGTCTGCATGGGCGGGGATGCTACCGAAAAAGGGCATGAAGTTCGGGAATTGCGGAGGCGCTGGATATTCTGTGTCCCGTGGAGATCGACGCGCTGAAATCTCGGCTGGATCGGCGTCCATTCATCCCGTTCCGCATCTTTCTGAGCGACGGCCGGCAGTTCGAGGTGCAGAGGCCCGATTGGACCATGGTGATCCCGCCCTTCCGCCGCGTGTTCATCGCTCGTCCCGAGATGGGCAAGGGCCGCTACCTGCCCATCGAGGACGTCGACTGCCTGCACATCACGAGCATCGAGGAGTTGCCGCCGGCCAACGACGCCGCGGCGTGAGCCGATCCGGCGCGGCTAGCATGTCGCGCCCATGAGCAAGTCCCTGCTTCGCGCCGCCACGGCCCTCGCCGTCGTCTCGCTCGCCCTCGCCAGCGCCGCCGCGCGCCAGGACGCCGCCGCACCGGCGAAGCCCGAGGCCGCCGCCAAGGCCGCAGGCCCCTCCATGAAGGACCTGACCGAGACGATGGCGAAGTTCGGCTTCATGGAAGGCCGCTGGACGCAGCAGCAGCCCAACGGCGCCGTGATCGAGGAGCACTGGATGGCGCCGCGCGGCAACAGCATGGTGGGCACCTTCCGCCGCACGCTCGGCAACGGCGTGACCCCCTTCTACGAGCTGACGCAGATCATGGCCGAGAAGGACATGGTGATCCTGCGGCAGATCCATGTGCACGGCAATTTCGAGCCCGATCCCAAGCGCACCGACCTGATGCGCCTGCGCCTGCAGAGCGTTGATGACAAGTCAGCCACCTTCGTGCCCGTCGATCCGCCGCTGAAGGCGAACGCGCAGGACATGGCGAGCATCCGCTACGAGCGCACCGATGCGGACACGCTCACTCTCACGGTCACGCCGAACGCGCCGAAGGATCCGGCCAAGCCGGCCGAGAAGCCGCTGGTGTTCACGATGAAGCGCATGCCCTGAGCGGGCGCGCGATCAAGCAGCGGGCGCGCGATCAAGCAGCGGGCGCGCGATCAAGCAGCGGGCGCGCTCACGCCATCGCGAGGAAGTTCGCAAGCAGCGCCGGCCCCGCGTCGGTCATGAAGCTCTCTGGATGGAACTGCACGCCTTCAAGCGGCTTCGCGCCGGCGGGCGCCTTCCAGCGCAATCCCATGATCACGCCGTCCTCGGTGCGCGCGCTGACCTCGAACTGGGGCCCGACCGTGGCGGGGTCCACCACCAGCGAGTGGTAGCGCATCGCCGTGAAGGGATTCGGAAGACCCGCGTAGACCCCCTTGCCATCGTGATGCACCGGGCTGGTCTTGCCATGCATGGGTGCGGCGGCGCGGCAGACGGTCATCCCATGCTGATCGCCGATCGTCTGGTGCCCCAGGCACACGCCGAGCACGGGGATGCGCCCGCGAAAGTGCGCGATCATGCGCGCGCTCACGCCCGCCTCCCGCGGCGTGCAGGGGCCGGGCGAGATCACCAGGTGCGTGGGCTTCAGCGCCTCGGCCGCGGCCTCGTCGATCGCGTCGTTGCGCACCACCTCCACGCGAAGGCCGGGGCGCACCTCCTGCATGCGGTGCACCAGGTTCCAGGTGAAGGAGTCGTAGTTGTCGATCAGCAGCACCACGGCGGCGTGATGCTAGCGCGCCGAACTCACGCCGCCTCGCGCGTGCCCGCCACGCCATCGCGCGTCACGATGAACAGCGCATCGGTGATCGGGTACGGCAGCCGCTGGAAGTCGCGCATCACGCGCTGCTGCACCTTGTCCACGAACTCCGGCGGATCGCAGCTGATGGCCACGAACATGTCGCGCGCGGGCGTGGCCACGTAGAAGTCGCCCTTCATCTGCGGGGCCAGCGTGCGATGCAGCGTGTCCAGCAGCAGCCGTGCGGCGTCGTAGCCGTCCAGCACGCTCATGATGGCGGCGCGCCCACCGGTCTCGCTTTCCACGAGCTTCACCTTCAGGTCGGGCTGGTAGCGCGCCAGGTTCTCGCGGGCCAGCACCTCGAGATCCTCCGGCTGCACCCCCCAGCGCACCATCTGCTCCACGGTCACGCTCACGGTCACCTCCGGCATGTCGACCACGAACACGATCACGGTGTCGTTCACGAACGGGATGTGCGCGACCTGCGCGCGATCCAGCTGCGCGAAGATCGACAGCGGCTGGATGCGCGGCATGATGCGCGAGCGCACCAGCGCGAAGGGCATGGCGGCGTTGCCCACCGCGTCGCCCTCGAGGAGCTTCTCGAAGTAGTGCTGCACGATGGCCTCGCCACGCGATGGATCACGGCTGGCGAGTCGCCACAGGTTGTCCAGGCTCAGGTGACGGCCCTCGACGATCAGGTCCATCGGGCCCGCGACCTCGATCGATCGGTCCGGCCAGTGCATGCGGAACACGCGCTCGGTGTAGCTGGCGAATGCCTCGGGACCGTTCGGGAATGCCTCGCTCATGCCCTGCCTCCTTGCCACTCCATACGGGGGTGGTCGACTGGTGCTAACTTCGGTTCCGGAAAGCGACGTCCCAAGCGGTTCTCCTTCGAATTTCCGGGTTTTCATCCTTCCACCATGCCCCAGGCCGCCCGAATCCTTGAATCGTTCTTCACCAACCCGCGCCAGCGGCTGCTGCTGATCGCCGGCCCGTGCGTGCTGGAATCCGACGAGATCAACCGCACGATCGGGCGGACGCTGCGCGACGCCTGCGCCGAGGCCGGGGTGGACTTCTGCTTCAAGGCAAGCTTCGACAAGGCGAACCGCTCGAGCGGCAAGAGCGTGCGCGGACCGGGCATCGAGGCGGGCCTGGAGCGGCTCGCGGCGCTGCGTGCGGAACTGGCCTGCCCGGTCACCTCCGACGTGCACGAGGCCGGGCAGTGCGAGCCCGCCTCGAAGGTGCTCGACATGCTGCAGATCCCGGCGTTCCTGTGCCGGCAGACCGACCTCCTGGTGGCGGCCGCGGACACCGGCCGCCCCGTGAACGTGAAGAAGGGGCAGTTCATGAGCCCGCGCGAGATGCGCAACGCCGTCTCGAAGCTGGTGGATGGCGGATGCCGTCACGTCATGGTGACCGAGCGCGGCACCACCTTCGGCTACCACCGACTGGTGAACGACTTCATCGGCATCGGCGACATGCTCGACGATGGACATCCCGTGTGCTTCGACGTGACCCACAGCACGCAGTTGCCGGGTGCCGAGGGCGAGCGGACCGGCGGCCGACCCGAGCGCGGCCCCCTGCTGGCGCGCGCCGCCGTGGCCGCGGGCGTGCACGCGATCTTCCTGGAGTGCCACCCCGAGCCGGCGAAGGCCGCCAGCGACGCCAGCACCATGCTGCCGTTGCAGCAGGTTCCAGCGCTCCTTCGCACGCTGGTCTCGATCCGTGCCGCGATGCAGTCCGCGGGCGCGTGGACGGTGCACGCGCACGGCGCCCCGCATGATCGAACCACGGGGCGCGCCTAGAATCGCCATCCGATGAAGTGCGATCACTGCGACAAGCCAGCGGTGGTGCATGAGGTGGTGATCAAGGGCGGTGTCACCAGCGAGGTGCATCTGTGCGCGGAGCACGCGGCGCACAAGGGCTATCAGGTGCCCACCGTGCCGGTCACCCAGTTGCTCGCGCAGTTCACCGGCCAGGTGCCGGTGATCGCCACGCCCCAGTCGCGCAAGCCGGCGGCGCCCACGCGATGCCCCGGGTGCGGACTCGGCTTCGCGGAGTTCCGCCAGACCGGCGTGCTTGGATGCCCGGTCTGCTACGACGCCTTCATGCCGCAGATCGGCGCCGTGATCGAGCGCGCGCAGGCGGGTGCCGTGAGCCATGTGGGCCGAGCTCCCGCGCGGCTCGAGGGGCTCGCCGACCGCGCCGCGATGCGATCGAAGCTGCTGCAGGAGCTCGAGGCCGCGGTGACCGCCGAGCAGTACGAGCGCGCCGCGAGCCTGCGCGACCGCCTGAAGAATCTGGGCGAGGAGACCTGATGCGCCTGCGCGAGGAATCCTCGACGGTGCAGGTTGGCCCCGAGGCCGACGTGGTGGTGAGTTCGCGCATCCGACTGGCCCGCAATCTCGCCGGCTTCCCGTTCGTGGGGCGTGCCAGCGACGCACAGCGCCACGAGGTGCTGCAGATGGTCACGCGTGCACCGCTTGGCCAGGCCTTCGGCAGCGGGCTGACCTGGGTCAACATGGCACAGACCACGCCGCAGGAGCGGCAGCTGCTCGTGGAGCGTCATCTGGTGTCGCGTCACTTCGCCGACAGCACCGTGCCCCGCACCGTGGGCGTGGACGCCGAGGAGACGCTCAGCGTGATGGTGAACGAGGAGGATCACCTGCGCATCCAGACGATCCTGCCTGGCGCTCGCCTGGACGAGGCCTTCGAGCGTGCGCGCCTCTTCGATCAGGAGATCGAGAGCTCGATCGACTTCGCCTTCTCCGCGCGCTGGGGCTACCTGACCGCGTGTCCCACCAACGTGGGCTGCGGCGTGCGCGTGGGCGTGATGCTGCACCTGCCCGGCCTTCGCTACACCGGCGAGATGGAGCGCGTGAAGCGGGCCGCGAAGGACATGCATCTGGCGATGCGCGGCTTCTACGGCGAGGGCACCGAGGCCGTGGGCAACTTCTATCAGGTGAGCAACCAGCTCACGCTGGGCTTCAGCGAGGACGACCTGCTGCGGCGCTTCACGCAGGAGACCGTGCCGCAGCTGGTCGAGTACGAGCGCACCGCGCGCCGCATGCTGGCCGAGTCGAATCGGGCGCTGCTGGAGGACAAGGTGTTCCGCGCCGCGGCCACGCTGCGCGCGGCGCGTCTGCTGGGTTCCGAGGAGGCCACGAAGCTGCTGGCGAACATCCGGCTGGGCATCTGCATGGAGCTGATCCCCGACATCTCGCTGGAGCTGGTGCAGCGCCTGCTGCTGCAGGTGCAGCCGGCGCATCTGGCGCGCATCGATGCCACCGCGACCGACGACGACAAGGGCCGCATCGCCCGGGCGTCACTGGTCCGCCGGGCGCTCCGATCCTGAGGGCGCGGTCGCCGGCGGCATGAGCGCCGCGGCGATGCGATCCGAGTCCGCCGCGAACGCGAAATCCTTGTCGGTGATGCCGCCCGCGTCGTGCGTGGACAGCGTGAGCGAGACCTTGTTCCAGCGCACCAGGATGTCCGGGTGGTGCTGCACGCGCTCGGCGGCGGCGGCCACGTCGTTCACGAACTTCATGCTGGCGACGAAATCCTGGAACTGGAAGGTGCGCTGGATGGATCCACCGCATTCCGCCCACTGGTCCAACTTGGCCAGGCGGTTGGTCACCTGGCGCGGCGTCAAGGCCTTCATGGCGCCACCAATCTACCCTGTGACGCATGCAGGAAGGCGGCGGAATCACGCGGCTGGCGCCCAGTCCCACAGGAGCGCTGCACCTGGGCCATGCCTTGACCTTCCTGGTGAACTGGGCGCTGGCACGGCGACTGGGCTGGCGCGTGCTGCTGCGGATGGACGACCTGGACGCGCCGCGCGTGGCCTCGAGCGCGCATGACCCGATCGCCGCGCTGCGCTGGCTTGGACTGGATTGGGATGGCGCGCCGGTGCTGCAGCGTGCGCGCATGCCCGCCTACCGGGGCGCGATGGAACGGCTTGCAGCCGCGGGCGTGGTGTTCCGCAGCCCGCACAGCCGCAGTGAAGTGCGCGAGGCGGCGCTGGCGGCGGGTGCCCCGCAGGAAGGCGACGCGGCCGTTCCCTTTCCGGGCTCGCTGCGCCCCCCTCCGGGGCCGGACTGGCGCTTCGGCGACGATGGCATCAACCATCGTCTCGCGGTGCCTGCCGATCCGATCGAGGTGACGGACGAGATCGCGGGACGCGTGTCGGTGCATCTTGCCCAGGCGCACGGCGACTTCATCGTGTGGACCAAGGCCGGGATTCCCAGTTACCAGCTCGCATGCGCGGTGGACGACGCCGAGCTTGGCGTGACCGACGTGGTGCGCGGCGTGGACCTGCTGCCGAGCGCCGCGCCGCAGCAGCTGCTGCATCGACTGCTTGGCCATGCCTCGCCCCGCTGGTGGCACGTGCCGCTGGTGCGCGACGCGGCAGGCCGGAGACTCGCCAAGCGCGACGGTGACGAGGGTCTCGACGCGCTTCGTGCGCGCGGTGTCACGCCCGATCGGATCGTTGGACTGGTGGCCTGGAGCGCGGGCCTCGCGCCGCTGGAACCATGCCCCTGCCAGCGACTGCCGGAGCTCTCGGAGAGGAACGCCGTGGTGCGTGGGCTGCGCGAACGCGCGCATCGAGGCGGCCTGCGGATCACGCCCGCCGTGCTGGCGTGGCTGACAGGGGACGACGACGCCGCCGATATGCTCCGGCGCGATGCTTGAGGAAGTTCCACCCGCCGAAGCGACGCGCGGCCCGAGACTGCGCATCGTGGCCACCCCCTCGTGCATGGACGCCATGCGCGCGATGCGGGAAACCCTCACGCGTCCGCCCATCGGCTGGCAAGGCACCTGCCACGCGCTGCAGGAACCGCAGCCTGACGTGGCACCGGACGCCCTGCTGATCGCGCTTGATGCGCGCGACGAGACGCACGGCCTCACGAGCCTCCTCGACGCCTCCGATCGGTGGGGCACGCCACGACTGCTGCTCTCCGCGGATCCGCGACAGCGGCTCGCGCCGGGCACCCTGCCGCTGGGCACGCCGGCCGACCGCGTGGCCGCCGCGCTCTCGGGCATGCTGGCTCGACAGGGCGAGATCGACCGGCTTCGCCAGCAGGCCCTCGGCGCCGAGCGCGTGGCGGGCGGCCTGCGCGGCGACCTGGCGCGCGTGCACGATGAACTGCAGCTGGCCGCCCAGGTGCAGCGCGAGTTCCTGCCGAAGACGCTGCCGGACCTGCCGCGCGCGCACACCGCCGCGATGTGGCGTCCGGCGAGCTGGGTGAGCGGCGACATCTACGACGTGCGCCGCATCGACGAGCACCATCTTGGACTGTTCATCGCCGACACGGTGGGCCACGGCGTGCCCGCGGCGCTGATGACCATGGTGATCTCGCGCACGCTGGTCTCGAAGGAGGTCCATGGATCGTCCTACCGGATCCTGCCACCCGCCGAGGCGCTGGCGCGCGTGAACGAGGAATTGCTGCGCCGCGAGAGCCGCTCCACGCGCTTCGCCACCGCCGTCTACGCGGTGCTGGATCTGCGCACGCTTCGGGTGCGGCTGGCAAGCGCGGGCCATCCCGCCGCCGTGGTGCTGCGCGGCGATCGCGCCCTCGAGGTGCTGCATGCCGCGGGTGGCGTGCTTGGGGTGTTCGAGGAGGAATCCTGGGACGAGATCGAGGTGGATCTGTCGCCCGGCGATCGTCTGCTGCTGCACTCGGACGGGCTGGAGGCTGCGGTGCCCGAGGATCCGGCGGTGCGTCGCGGCACCGAGATCGACCAGCATCTGGCCTGGTATCGCGCGATGCTGCCCGTGGCGGAACCCGGGGAGATCGTGCGCCGGATCGGCGAGCGCATCGACCGCGCGCCGCCCTCGGCGTCGACCCTGGACGACATCACGATGCTGGCGTTGCGCGCCCGCTAGCGTGCCGCTCGAGCTGTCGGCGAACCTCGCTGGCGATCATGCGGGCCATCATGTCGGGCTCGATGTTCACCCGCGCACCGTCCAGTCGCTCGCGCAAGGTGGTCCGCTCGAGCGTCTCCGGAATCAGCGCCACCTCGAACCAGTCGGGACCGCATGCGGCCACGGTCAGGCTGACGCCGTCCACCGCCACGCTGCCCCGCTCGGCCAGCATGGCCATCACCTCGGCCGGCGCCTCGACGCGCGTGCGCCACTCGCCCCCGGCGCGCGAGACGCCGAGCACGCTTCCCACGCACTCCACGTGGCCCTGCACCAGATGACCGCCCACCAGCGCGCCGAAGGCGAGCGAGCGCTCCAGGTTCACGCGATCACCCGGCTTGAACGCGCCCAGCGTGGTGCGTGACAGCGTCTGCGGGATCACGTCGAACGACAGCGCGCCATGCTCCGCCGAGACCAGGGTGAGACAGCAGCCGTTCACCGCGATGCTCTCGCCATCGCGAGGATCGCGCGGCCATCCCGCCGCGTCGATCACGAGGCGCGCGCCCGTGGCCGTGGCCTGCACGGCGCGCACCTGGCCCTGCTGCTCGATCAGGCCCGTGAACATGGCTCACTCGCCTCCTGGAAGGCTGGCGGAGGCGCTCGGTGCGGCACCGGTGCCACCCTGCTCCACATCGGCGCCCGGGTAGTAGCGCGCGAGGATCTGGCGGTAGCCGCGACCGGACTTGCCCATCGCCTCGGCGCCGTACTGGCACATGCCCGCGCCGTGGCCATGGCCGCGGCCCTCGAAGACCACCTTGCCACCCTCGATGCGCGGCGCGACGAAGCCGCTCTTCAGCGAATCCTTCGAGCCGCTCGCGCCGGCATTCACCGCGTATCGCAGGTCTTCCGAGTCCCACACCACCTTGCGTCCACGCGGATCGGTGATCCGGAACGAGACAGGCCTGCCCGCGGCATTCTCCTCCGAGGTCGTGATCGACTTCACGCCGGAGAGGCCGCCAAGGTCCTTGCGACCCTCGCGCGTGGCCCACGCATCGAGCCTGCGCGCGAACTCGGTGGTTCCCAGCGAGACCTTCCACCGCGCGGTCGGCGCCTTCTCGCAGCATCCGCGCGGGCGCGCATCCTCGCGGCCATCCACGGTCAGGGGCGCGATGTCCATCCAGCTGCCTTCGCGGATCGCGTCGGTGGCCGAGGCCGGCGCGCCACCGCAGCAGCTGCTGTAGTACGCCGGCACCACGCGGCCGTCGAAGAGCAGGTACTGGCCCGCCGTGTCCTGCACCGCGCGACGACTGGTCGCGTCGGCGGTGGCGCCGATCCACGCCTGGCTGGCCTGACCCGCCACCACGTCATAGTGCCGGCGACCCTCCCACCATGCGTGCTCGCAGAGCGCGTAGCTGCGCGCAGCCACGGCCTGCGCGCGATAGGCATCGTCGCTCCAGCCCTTGTAGAGCTCCTTCGCCAGCACGCCGGGCAGGTACGTCTCCATCGGCACCGCGAAGACGAGGTCCGCCACGTCGCCACCCTCGTCGGGCCGGCGCACCAGCGTGGCGTCACCGGGCCACTCGCCACCCTTCCACTGGATCTCCCGGTTCCAGCCCTTCATGGGCTCGATGCGAAGCGGGCCATCTCCCGCCATCGCGACGCGCGAGGCCCCGTCACCGGACTCCGTCACCGACCAGCCCTGTGCGGCAGGACGGATCGAGACGGGCGTTCGGAACGTGCGGCCCGCCGCCTCGCCATCCGGTTTCACGAAGAGCCATCCGGAGGGATGCGACAGCACGATCGGCTCGTTGCGCACCGTGGCCACGCGCACGCGAATCACGGGCTCCTGTGCAGGAAGCGTGGGCCGAAGCGCCGGAGGCTTGGGGCGCTCGGGCGCCTTGGCTTGCGCGGCCACGACGGGGCCTGCGGGCGACGACGACCCTCGCGCGCTCTCGAGCGGACTGGGCGGCAACGAGGGCGAACGCGACGCGCCCGATCCCTGACAGCCCGAGGGCAGGAGGACCACGCTCCACGCGACGGCAGCCGTTCCCAGCGCGGCCAGCAGCCAGCGGTGGTACGAGGCGGGAATGCGCCACCCATGGTCGCCCATGCGACGGGCTCCTCTGCCGCGTCCGCGGCGGGAAGGGTCAGTCGAGCTGGCGCAGGGTCAGGCCGTTGGACGCCAGGATCTGTCGCAGCTCGTCAAGGCTGGTCTGGCCGAAGTTCTTCACGCCCATCAGCTCGGCCTCGGTGCGGGCGGCGAGATCGCCGATGGTGTGAATGCCGAGCAGCTGGATGGCCTTGCGGGCGCGCACGGACAGCTCGAACTGGGCGAGCGACTTGTTCAGGATCTCCTCGCCGACGGAGTCCTTCAGCTTCTCCAGCATCTCGGTGCGGATCTTGTCGTAGTGGCCGCGATCCAGCTGCTGGCCCAGGCGCAGGCCCTTGGCCGAGAGCATGTTCTTGATCTCGACCAGGCTGGTCTCGCCGAAGTTCTTGTAGCTGAGCAGTTCCGCCTCGCTGATGCGGAGCAGGTCTCCCAGCGTGCGGATCTGCATCTTCTTGAGGCAGTTGCGCGCGCGCACGGACAGCTCGAAGTCGGTGACCGGCGTGTCCATGAGCGCGTCGCGACGCGCGCCCTCGCGCGCGATCTCCTCGTCATAGAGCATGTCCTTGCTCGCCTTCACGTCCTTCATGAACAGGCGGCCGCGTCCGTGGGTCGGATTCGCCTCGAGCACCTTCTTCAGCAGCTTCTCGGCGCGCGTGAACTGACCCGCGTCCTCCAGCAGCACGGCCATGTTCACGAAGGCCTGCATCGGCGGGCTCGGCAGTCGCGTGCACTCCTCGTAGGTGCGCAGCGCGTCGTCGTCGAGGCCCAGTCGATCCTGCAGGCGCGCGCAGGCGAAGATGTTCTTCGCGGTGCGGTCCTTCGCCGCGGCTTCCTTCCACGCCTCGAGGGCCTGGACCCAGTGACCATCCGCCTCGGCCTGCTGCGCCTTCTTCACGAACGGCGCGGCGGCGGCGGGATCGTTGCGGTTGGCTCCGATGACGGTGTCGAGACCTGCGTTGGCCATGGCTCTCCCTGACTGAAATTCGTGGGGTACGGAAGTGAAACGGACGGCCGAACAGTCTACCGCGGCGGCTCGGTCGGCTCCAGCAGGCGGATCCGACGCCAGGCCCCCCGCTCGAACCGGAGCGCCATCCACACGCCGTAGACGATGATGTAGACGCTGGCTCCCACCCAGGGCCCCACGCTGGTCCATTCGGGCCGGTTCCACGCCAGCCAGGCCCCAAGCGCGACGATCAGGCTCCAGCTGAGCACGATGGTGGCGACGCCGGGCACGAGCGTGTCCCCCGCCCCGCGCAGGGCGCCCGTGTAGACGATGCCCACCGCGTCGAACGTCTGGAAGATCGCCGCGCAGATCATCAGGCGCGAACCGATCGCGATCACCTCGGCGGCGATCGCGGCGTCGTCGGCGTCCACGAACACGCCGACGAGCGCGTCCCGCCAGATCGCCATCGCAAGCCCGCACACCGTCATGTAGACGATCGCCATGCCGAGCGCCCAGTGCGCGCGGTTGGCGGCAAGGTCCGGCTTGCCCGCGCCGATGTAGCGGCCCACGAGCGCGGTGGTGGCCACGCTGAACCCCACGGCAGGCATGAACGAAAGGTGCATGTATCGCAGCGTGCTCCAGCCCGCGGTCAGATGAAGTTCCCCGAAGTGACCCACGAGCACCGTCATGAAGATCGCCCAGCAGATGATCTCGTTGCCGAACTGCACGCTGACGGGCCAGCCCAGGCGCATGAGGCCACGCAACGCCGACGCCCTCGGTCGCGCGGCATGCCACGTGTCGAGCTCCTTCGCCAGCCGGCCAAACAGGAACACCGCCAGCGGCACGCACGCCTCGACCAGCGTGCCGCACACGGTGGCGATCGCCGCGCCGAACACGCCCAGCGCGGGCACGCCCGGCACACCGGGCCAGCCCCAGTCCTCCAGGCCCCTCTCGCCGTAGATGAGAACGTAGTTCAGCAGCACGTTCACCACGTTGCCCGAGATGGCGGCCACGGTGATCAGGCGCGGGCGCTGCAGTCCGAAGAAGAAGTTGCTCATCGCCTTGCCCAGCAGGCCGGCGATCGAGCCGTAACTCAGCACCAGGGCGTACTGCAGCTCCAGCACGCGCAGTTCCGGAGAGTGACCGAGCGACTCGAAGAACCATGGCAACGCCAGCGACCACGGGATCATGACCACCACCCAACTCGCGAGCGCCAGATGGATGCCCGCCCATCCGTAGCCCGCGATCGCGTCGCGCCGGCCCGCGCCCACGCTCTGGGCGACGAAGGTGTTCACCACCGACAGGAACCCGAACAGGAACGATTGCGGCGTGAAGGCCCAGATGCCGCCGTTGCCCTGCGCCGCCACCTGAAGCGGACCCACCTTCGACACCATGAGCGAGTCCACGAACTGCATCACCGTGAAGCTCAGCATCGTGAGCACGGTGGGCCATGCCTGCGACCACACCTCACGCGCGGGGTGGCGCGCAGGCGCGTGCACGTGCTCGATGGAGGGACCGCCCCCGGTCACAGCTCCACCAGCACCATGTCGCTTTCCGCCGCGGCCTTCGCGGGGGTCGCATGGTGCTCGGTGGCGAAGCGCTCCAGACCCGGCACACGGGCCATCTCGGCCCGGACGGCGGCGGCATCGAACGCGACGGCGCGCATGCCGTCGCGGCCTGCAAGCAGGTCCAGCGCGATCTGGCATTCGCCCTTGGCGAAGTCGGTTGGTTGGACGGCGCGATCGAAGCCCTGCAGGCGACCCTTCGCATTCTCGAAGGAGCCGGCCTTCTCCAGCCACACGGCGCCGGGCAGCACCACCTGCGCCAGCGGCGTCAGCGAGGTCGGCAGCGTGTCGACAAGCAGGAACGGCACCTGCGAGAGCGCATCACGCAGGCCCGCGCCAACCCAGTCGCTCGGATAGTTGCCGGTGATCACGGCCGTGCCGATCGTGCGGGCAGCGAGCGCCTTCTCGAAGGCGGTCGCGTCGTGCACGGCGCGGCCCTTCGCCAGCGCCTCGAGCACCCGGCGCACGCCGCGCGCGTTGGGCGCCTTCTCGGCGTACATGGTGAAACCACCGGGGAAGGCCTTGTCGGAGCCGTGCACGGGCACGGGGCCCACGGCAAGCTCCGCCTGCGGATCCTGCGCCAGCACCCACTTCGCGAGCAGGTAGGCGTCCTCGCAACTCAACATCGGGCTGACCAGCAGGCCCAGCCGCTTGCCGGAGCGCGCCGCGCCACCCACGAGGTCGTTGGCCTTCGCCAGGCCGGCTTCCCAGGCTTCGGGTGCCTGCTCGAGCGCGAACGCGTCACGACCCTGGATCGCGGGCAGCTTGAGCCGATCCTCGCGGTGCACGAACTTCCAGCCGTAGCGCACCTCGTCCGTGATCCACCACTTGTTGACTTCGGTGTTCTCCCGCGGCTTCACGCGGTACACGCGGCCATCGTGGTGCTCCACGCTGATGTTGTCGCCGCTGGCCGTCAGGCCGTCCACGCTGGCGGTCTTGGTCAGGAACCACACGCGCTGCTGGAAGAGGAAGTCCTTGTCGAGCAGCGCGCCCACCGGGCAGATGTCCACCACGTTGCCCGAGAGCTCGTTGTCGAGGGCCAGGCCGGGGAACACGTCGATCTCCTCGACGCTGCCGCGCCCCTGCACCATCAGCTCGCCGGTGCCGGTCACCTCGCGCGTGAAGCGCACGCAGCGCGTGCACATGATGCAGCGGTCGCTGTACAGCAGCACGTTCGGGCCCACGTCCTTCTTGGGGCGCTTGTTCTTCGCCTCCTGGAAGCGGCTCTCGCCACGGCCGTACTGGTAGCTGTAGTCCTGCAGGTGACACTCGCCCGCCTGGTCGCACACCGGGCAGTCGACCGGATGGTTGATCAGGAGGAACTCCATCACCGCCTTCTGGTTCGCCACGCTCTTGGGGCTGTCGGTGTAGACGACCTGCCCGTCCATCGCGGGGGTCTGGCAGGTCGGGCTGAGCTTGGTCGCGGGAATCAGCTTGCCGGTCTTCGCGTCGGGGTTCCACACCTCGGCCAGGCAGATGCGGCAGCTCGCAACGACCGAGAGGCCGGGGTGCCAGCAGTAGTGCGGAATCTCCTGCTCGGCGCGAAGGGCGACCTGCAGGATGGTCTCGCCCTTGTTGAACTCGTGCTTGACGCCGTTGATCGTGATCTGGGGCATGGTGTGGCGGCCCGCCGGGCCGAGGCGGGGAGTCTAGCGCGGCCAAAACAAACGCACCCGCGGCCAGAGGCCACGGGTGCGTCACGGGGAGTGGTTCAATACGGTCCCGTGGTTCCCGCCCACAAGACCAGAATTTCGTGCCGCCTCAGGTGCGTCGCCGGCGCAGGAAGCCGCTCAACGCGACCATGCAGAGGGCGGAGGGGCCGGGGACCGGCGTGAAACCGATGCCCAGATTGAAGAGCGAATCTCCGCCAAGGCCGGCGGTATCCAGCGAACTGTTGGCCGCCAGTCGGAAGCGATAGGTTCCAACCGCGAGCTGCTGGATGACGTTCTCGTTGCCGGGGCCGGCAAGCTGCCAGATCGGGGAACCGCCCGACGTGCTCTCCAGACTCGCCTGCACCGAACCGCTGCCGGTCCAGTCGGCGGAGATGAAGACGTTGATGAACTGGACGCTGTCGACCCGGAACACGAACTCGAACACGCTGCTGGCGGTCCAGGTCGAGGTCCTCGAGGGACCGCTGGAACCGGCCAGCTCGGAGCGCGTCGAGCCTTCGGCATAGACCGACTGACCCGTCGCGGTGGCACCATCGGGCTGGAACGACGAGTACTGCGCAGCGCCGTTCCAGTATCCGGTGGACCCCGACTGATAGAAGAGCTTGTTGGAAGACCAATCCGAGAAGTCGGAGGCGCTTCCGGTCCGGACGGAGGCCGCGGTGGCGGTCACTGTCCGCTGCTGGGAGAGCAGGACGACGTCGGCATTCGATGCAGTCTCGAAGGCCAGGCCGGAGCCGAGCAGCATCAAGCCCAGAATGTCGCGACGAATGCCCATCTCTTCCTTCCCTCTCTCGGATCCGCGTAGCGGAATCCGGCGTTTCCCTTTGGCGACCCGCCTGTCCCAGGCGGGGCCTTCGCCATGCGCCTTTCCCGAAGCGCATGGCATATCCCTGAGCCTTGCGGCTCCCTTTTCTCTCCCTCTTCACGCGGGGCGAAGAGTGTGCAGTGATGTCCGAACCACGATCACATGCGGTTGCGGTCGACGCCAGATTTCAAGGCCGAAATTCCTCGGATCAGCCGATTCGGGGCCGAAACACGCCTTCCATCAGCGTCCGGAGGCCTGCGCAGGCTCGGTCCGAAGACGCAGGCGAACCTCGCCCGGCAGCACTTCAAGGTCGAGAACCCGCACCTGACGGCCATCCGCCAGTCGGATCGGTCCCTCGAGATTCGCCCGGTCAATCCCGGGCAGCGCGACAAGACCGGACCCAGGAAGCGGGAGTCGCCCGGCGCCCACGCGCAATCCCTCCAGCTTCCAGCCCCCCGCCTGCGCGACCGGCGAGGCCTGCCACCACACGATCGCCTGCGGCAACTCCACCCCCACGCGCATCCAGCCCGGCCCCATCAGTGCCTGCACGGGCCCCGCCTGCGGCAGTCCGCGACTTTCGAGCCACGCCGGAAGACGCGTGGCGAGCCATGCGTTCGCGTCGCGCTGCTCGATGCGGATCGACCACTCCGGCGCATCCGCTCGCACGCGCGTGAACTCCGACACCAGCGCCTGCTCGACCTGCGCGCCGCGCTCTGCGGCGGCCTGGTCGGAGCGCGGAATCGGCGACCACCAGGCAGGCGTTCGAAGGGCCAGCACGACGCACACGCCGAGCGCCGGAAGAAGCACCAGCAGGCCCACGAGCGTGGTGCGCACGAGCCTTCGAGGCATGGAGACTGGCGCCCGGCCTGGCGCGGATTCGTTCATCCGCGGAAGCGCGTGACGACGAGCGCGTCGTTCTGGCCGCCGAAACCGAAGTTGTTCGACAGGCAGACGTCGACCTTCGCCGCGCGCGCCTGGTTGGGCACGTAGTCGAGGTCGAGCTCGGGATCGGGATTCTTCAGGTTGCGCGTGGGGGGCAGCATGCCGTCGCGGATCGCGAGCACGCAGGTGATGAACTCCACCGAGCCCGCCGCGGCGATCAGGTGCCCCATCATGCTCTTGATCGAGCTCATGGGGATCTCCTTCGCCATGTCGCCGAAGACGCGCTTGACGGCCTTCGTCTCGATGGAGTCGTTCTCCTTCGTGCCGGTGCCGTGCGCGCTGATGTACTGGATCGGCGGGCGGCCCTGCGCGTCGCGCGCGTGCGGATCGATGCCGGCCTGGCGCAGCGCCTCGAGCATGGCCACGGCGGCGCCACGGCCCTCGGGCTGGATGTCGGTGATGCGGTAGGCGTCGCAGCTCGAGCCGTAGCCGGTGACCTCGGCCAGCGGCGTGGCGCCTCGCGCCATGGCGTGCTCGAGCGTCTCGAGGATCACCATGCCGCTGCCCTCGCCCATCACGAAGCCGCCGCGGTCCACGCTGAAGGGACGGCTCGCCTCGGTGGGATCGCCCTTGCGCTCGCTGAGGGCGGTGAGGCGGTTGAAGCCCGTCACGCCGAGCGGGTGGATCATCGTGTGCGTGCCGCCACTGATCATCACGTCGGCGTCGCCGCGGCGAAGGATGCTGAAGGCCTCGCCGATCGCCTGCGTGCTGGCCGCGCAGGCGGTCAGGCAGTTGTAGGCGGGACCGCGGCAGTTGAACTCGCGCGCCAGATGCGCCAGCGGCATGTTCGGCTCCTGCTCGATCTCCTTCAGGCGATCCATGCAGGCGAGCCCGCGGGCGGCCCACTTCACGCCGTCGACCTTGCCCGCGGCGCCGTCCCACGCGTGCAGCATGGTGGCGACGTAGTTGTCGAAGTCGAGCACGCCCTCGCCGGCGCCGAGGTACAGGCCCACGCGGCGCGGATCCTTCGGGGGCTTCACGTCCAGACCGCTCTGCTTCCACGCCTGACTGGCCGCGCCGAGCGCGAACTGGCTGTTCAGGCCGGCGGTGGCGTGCACCGCGGGATCCTTCACGAAGGTTCGGAAGTCGAAGTCCTTCTTCACCTCGGCGGCGAAACTGGTCGGGAACGTGCGCGCGTCGAAGCGCGTCGTGGGCTCCATGCCGCTGTCGGCGGCGAGCAGGCGCTTCCACACGCTCTCGATCGAGTGGCCAAGGCCGGTGACCCAGCCGATGCCGGTGACGACGATGCGTGGCTCGCTCATGAGGCTCTCCGCAGCACGATGGCGGCGTTCTGGCCGCCCAGGCTCGGCGTGTACACGACGACGGTCTTCAGGTCGGCCTTGCGTGCGGCGACCGGCGCCGCATCCAGGCCCTGGCTCGCGTCTCCATTCACGCGCGCGGGCAGCATGCCGGTGCGCAGCGCCTGCACGGCCACGCTGGCGGCCACGGCGCCGAAGCCCGCGCCGCAGTTTCCGGTGACGGTGGAGATCGTGACGAGCGGCACCTGGGCCGCGCGCGCGCCGAACACGCCGCGGATGGCTGCGGCTTCGGCGGCGTCGAGTGCCGGCGCGCCACAGCCAAACGGAACGACCGCGTCCACCTGGTCGGGCTTCACGCCCGCGTCATCGAGCGCGGCGCGCATCGCGTCGGCGATGCCCTCGCCATCGCGGCCCGGATCCGCGCCCACGGTGTCCGCGCAGAAGCTCTGGCTGGCGCCGAAACCCGCAAGTTCCGCGAGCGCCGTCGCGCCGCGCGCCTTCGCGGTCTCCGCGGCCTCGAGCACCAGGATGCCGCCACCCTCGCCCGCCACCCCGCCGATCGCGTCCTTCGCGAAGGGCCGCACGATGCGCGCGGGGTCGTCGCTTGCCGTCGCCTGGGCAAGGCGGCCCGCGAACTGCTGGCGCAGGATCGCCATGAGGTTCACCTTGCTCTCGGCGCCACCCGACAGGCACGCGTCGGCCGCACCGCGACCGATCACGCGCATGCTCTCGCCCACCGACAGCAGCGCGCTGGCCTCGCCGCAGGTGATGGTGTTCGACGGTCCCTGGCAGTCGTGGCAGATCGTGACATGGCAGGCCAGCATGTTGGGCAGGTACTTCAGCATCCACAGCGGCGTGAGGTTCTGCATGCCGGTGGCGCCCCACGCGGCGATGTCAAAGCCCCCGTCGGCCTTGCGGCTGGTGGCCAGCGCGGCAGTGAGCTCGTTCTCCTCGGCGGCGATCAGGCCCGCGCCGATGTGGCAGCCCATGCGGTCCGCGGGAATCGTGACCTTGCCGTCGGCGGGCTCGTGCGCCTTCGTGATCAGGCCTGCGGCGCGCACGGCCTCGTACGCCGCACCCACCGCCAGCTCGATGTCGCGGCTCATCACCTTGGTGGCCTTGCGGTAGCTCTTCGGCACCACCTGCTTCACGTCGAAGCGGTCCGCCGGCAACTGCGCCACGAACGGGCAGCGGAAGCCGGAGATGTCGAAGATCGAGCACGGACCAACGCCGGAGCGGCCCTCGAGGAGCGCCGACCAGATCGCGTCGATGCCGAGTCCCGTGGGGGCGATCGGGCCGATGCCGGTGATGACCACGCGTCGGTTCTGGCGGGGCATGGAGGTCGAGGAATGTAGCGCGATCCGGCCTGCGCCGCCGACCGCCTCAACGGGCGAGGCGACGCGCGATCCGAAGCGCCATCTCCAGCGCCTGCTCGTAGTTGAGACGCGGATCCACGCGGCTGCGGTAGGCGGCCATCAGGCCCTCGTCGGAGAGGCCGCGCGCGCCGCCGGTGCACTCGGTCACTTCCTCGCCGGTCAGCTCGAAGTGCACGCCCCCCATCACCGAGTCCTTCATGCGGTGGATCTCGAAGGCCTGCTCGACCTCGGCCAGGATGTGGTCGAACTTGCGCGTCTTCACCTGCGTGCCGGCGTGCGGTCCCGAGGGAATGGTCACGCGGTCGGTGTTGCCGTGCATCGGGTCGCAGATCCACAGCACGCGACGCCGCGCGGCCTGCACCGCGGCGATGAGCGGCGGAAGTCCCTTGGCGATCTCATGCGCGCCGAAGCGGTGGATGAGCACGATCTTGCCGGGCTCGTCGGAGGGGTTCAGCGCGGCCAGCAGCTCCACGAGCCGCTGCGGCGTGGTGCCAGGACCGATCTTCAGGCCCACCGGGTTGCGGATGCCGCGGAAGAACTCGACGTGGGCTTCGCCGGGCACCGCCGTGCGGTAGCCGATCCACGGCAGGTGCGTGCTGAGATCCCACCAGCCCTGCTTGTGGGGCACGCGACGGGTCTGCGCGGACTCGCTTGGAAGCAGCAGCCCCTCGTGGCTGGTGAAGAAGTCCACGCGGCGCATCTCGTGCACGGGGGCGCCCGCGAGCGTCTCCATGAAGCGCAGGCTCTGCCCGATCTCGTGCGTGATTCGGTGGTACTCGTCGCGCAGCGGGCTGTGCTGCACGAAGTCCAGATCCCAGTACTCGGGATGGTGCAGGTCGGCGAAGCCGCCGTCGACCAGCGAGCGGATGAAGTTCAGCGTGATCGCGCTGCGCGCGTGCGCCTGCACCATGCGCCACGGATCGGGGCGGCGCGCCTGCGGCGTGAAATCGGGCGCGTTCACGATGTCGCCGCGGTAGGCGGGCAGCGAGGTGCCGTCGCGCGTCTCGCTGTCATCGGTGCGTGGCTTGGCGTACTGGCCGGCGAAACGGCCCACGCGGATGACGGGCTTGCCGCTTCCATGCGTGAGCACCAGGCTCATCTGCAGCAGGATCTTCAGCTTGCTGGCGATCGACGGGCTGCGGCATTCATCGAAGGTCTCCGCACAGTCGCCACCCTGCAGCAGGAAGCGCCTGCCTTCCTGCGCCTCGGCGATCTGCTGCGTGAGCGCCTCGACCTCCCAGCTGGTCACGAGCGGCGGCAGGCTGCCCAGCTCGGTCACCGCGGCCTCGAGCTCCACGGGGTCCGGATACGCGGGCTGCTGGGCGGCCCGGAGCGCGCGCCAGGAGTCCGGTGACCATTCGGGTTGCGTCGGGTGGTTGGGCATCGCGGGTCCGGAGGGCGTGATCGGAATGCGGGCGACAGGACTTGAACCTGTACGGGCTTTCGCCCACTGGAACCTAAATCCAGCGCGTCTGCCATTCCGCCACGCCCGCGCGGCCTCGCGATCGTAGCACCTTCCCCAGCGGGACTTGCCGTTAGGATGCCGCGCACGGCGGGTGGTTCGTGACTGCAACGGACCGCCGAACCGCATGGAGGCAGCGCCGCGCGTGGCACAGAACCTGACCCAGATCTTCGCGCGACTCATCGTGTGCGTGGTCTTCCTGCCGGCGGGCGCGCACGCGCTCTTCGGCACGGAACGCTTCACCGCGGACGAGGCGCAGCGCATCGAGTCGCTCGGCTCCCCCGCCGCACCCTTCGAGAAGATGCTGGATCGCAAGGACACGAAGCCCGCATCGATGCGCTCGGAGCCGGCGCCGCAGCCGGAGCCCGAGGACGGCACGAGCTTCCGCGCACTCAACCGGATCGCGCTGCGTCTTGACGCGATGAAGGTGCCCGCGCCGGTGACGGTGGCCTGGGCGGTGGCGATCGTGGAACTGGTCGGATCGGTGGCCGTGCTGCTGGGCTTCTTCGCGCGGCTGTTCGCGGCGCCGCTGGCATGGATCGGCGCGATGACCCTGTGGACGGTCGTGTGGCCCGCACTCGGAACCCGACTGCCCTGGAACTGGACCGCGGCACAGTCGCAGCTTGCCGCCGCGTGGCTTGCGGCCACGCTGCTGCCGATTTCACTGACCCTGCTCGGACCGGGCGCTCCCTCGATCGATCGAATGCTGGGTGGTCGCAAGAAGTCCGGCAAGGGTGGCGGCAAGCCCGCTGCACCACCGGCCTGAACCTCTCGAGTCCGCATGCCGACGCAGGGATCCATGGAGAGATCGATCGACCCGCGCGTGGTGCGCCAGATGGGTGGCGAGCCCATCGGACGGCGGCGTCTCGCGTCGATCTTCGCGTGGGTCACCTCGATGGGCCTGCATGGCGGACTTGCCGTGGCGGTGATCGTGTTCGCGGCGACGGCCGCGCACTTCGCCACCAAGCCCGCGCCACCCCCCGCCCTGGTGATGGACTTCCAGCGACCGGTGTACGCGCCCACCAGCACCCTGGCCGACACGGCGCGCGCGCCACGCGCCACGGAACCGAAGCCGCAGGAACCGCTGGCCGCGCAGGAACTCCGCGCGGCCGCCGAGCAGGCGCTGGCCGCGATGCGTCGCGCGGAGCCGTCGCTGTCGCTCGCGGCGCACCGCATGAGCAAGCTGGGCGGCGAGTCGCGCCCGATCCAGGTGGACTTCGTGGGCCTGCGCGCCACGAACGCGCGGCGCATCGTCTACGTGGTCGACGCGAGCGGCAGCCTGGTGGGCAGCTTCCCGCAGGTGCTGGAGGAACTGCGCCGCAGCGTGATGAAGCTCGATCCGCGCCAGAACTTCGGCATCATCTTCATCCAGCGTGGCGAGGCGCTCACGGTGCCGCCGGGTGGTGCGCTGCAGCCCGCCACGCCCGAGCGCCTGTCCGAGGCGATGAAGTGGATCGACGCGAAGGTCGTGCCCACGGGCCGCAGCAATCCGATCGCGGCGATCGAGGCCGCGCTGGCGCTGAAGCCGGAGATCATCTTCCTGCTCTCCGCCGACATCACCGGCGCGGGCGAGTTCGAGATCTCCGAGCGCGCGCTGCTCGACGATCTCGATCGGCTGAATCCGAAGGACCCGGCCACCGGCCGGCGCCCCGTGCGCATCCAGTGCATCCAGTTCCTCGACCCCGATCCCATCGGCACGCTGCAGCGTCTTGCCAGCGAGCATGGCGGCGCCGACGGATACCGCTACCTTGGCCGCGCCGAGCTTGGCCTGGACCCCGACCGATGAAGGACTCCATCATGCAACGACGTTCGATCGCCCTCGCCGCCCTGCTGCTTCCCGTCGCCACCGCCGCCGCGGGCCAGGGCTTCGGCAGCATCTTCTTCTACACCACCGAGACCGGCGCGGACGGGCAGACGCGCGTGGAGTGGGTCGGCAGCGCGATGATCTGGCTGCTGATCGCGCTGAGCGTGGTGAACGTGTCGATGATGGGCGTGCTCTGGAGCGTGAACCGCCGCCGCCACATCCTGCCCGAGCGCTTCGCCGGCAAGGTGGAGGGATTGATCGAGGCGGGCAGCGACGCGGAGGCCGTGCAGCTGGTGCGCGCCGAGGCGAGCGACTACAGCCTGGTGCTGCGTTCGGCGCTGGAGCAGGCGGGCGCGGGCCACGCCGCGATGCTGCGCGCGGCGGAGCAGGCGGGCGAGGAGGCCGCGGTGCGACGCTTCCGACGGCTCGAGTGGCTGAACGTGCTGGGACAGGTGAGCCCGATGATCGGCCTGTTCGGCACGGTCTACGGCATGATCGTCGCGTTCCAGACGATCGCCGGCACCGGCGGCAACGCCGATCCCGTCATGCTCGCCTCGGGCATCGGCACCGCGCTGGTCACCACCTTCTGGGGACTGCTCATCGCGATTCCCGCGCTGAGCGCCTACGCCGCGATCCGCAACACCGTCGATGCCGCCACGCTGGAATGCGTGCGCCGCGTCGAGCGCGCCATCGCCCGCTTCCGGCCCGCCGCGTGAGGAGCGTCTTCACACGAGGACCCGCGCGGCCCGAGGCCGCGATGACGCCGCTCATCGACATGGCGATGCTGCTCATCGTCTTCTTCGTGCTCGTGTCGCAGATCGGCGCCACCGACCTGGTGCCGATGAAACTTCCCAAGCCCTCGCCAAGTGCGGCCAGCTCGCCCGGGCGCGAGCCGCGCTGCGTGGTGAACGCGCTCTCCGACGGCTCGGGACGCGTGCGTGCATGGCGATTCGCGGGAGCGGAACATGCGCCCGACGCGGCGGGGCTCGCGGCGCTGGGCGAGGCGATCACGCAGGCGCTGCGCGCGCAACCCTCGGTCGAGGTGCACCTGCGCGCCGATGCCGACCTGCGCTACGCGGACATCGCGCCGGCCATCGAGATGGTGGGACGCGCGGCCACCCGGGCCAATCCCGGCACGCCCGCGCGCCTTCGCGTGGCCGTGCAGCCGGAGCCACGATCGTGAGCGATCCCGCGACGATCGCCGCGCACCTGCGCCGCCTGCGCGAGGGCGTGATGTCCGGCGCCCGGGTGGCCCGTGACGAGGACGCGGATCGGCGACTTCGCGAGACGCGCGCCAAGCGACGCGCCCGCGGCGGCCTGCAGCTGAACCTGACGCCGATGATCGACGTGACCTTCCTGCTCCTGGTGTTCTTCGTGTGCACCACCAAGGCGCTGGACAAGGAAGGCCTGCTGCGCGCGGATCTCTCGGAGCGCGGCGGCGCGATGCCCGCGGACGCGCTGGCACTGGACGAACCGCCGCTGCGCGTGGAGCTGCGTCGCGAGGATGCGCGCACGCGCGTGCAGGTGCTGGCGCCGATGCCGCAGCCCGAGGATCCCGAGGAACTCGGCTTCCTGCTCGCCTCGCGCCGGTACGGTCCCGAGAATCCCGCGGGGATCTTCGCCGCGGACCACCCGATCGAGCTGGCGCCCTCGGCCGACGCACCATGGGAGGACACGGTGGCCGCCTTCAACGCCATCACGCGCGCCGGCTACACCCGCGTCAGCTTCGCGAGGCCGCGATGAGTCGGTGGGCGGCGTTCGCGTGCGCGCTCGGCATCGCCCTGGGCGCATGGGCGCAGGACGCGTCGAGCATCGACGCGTCGCTGGCATCGGTGGAGAACCTGAAGCGTCGCGTGCAGACCGAGGCCACCGAGGCGGGCCAGCGCAAGGCGGCCGACGCGATGCTGGCTGCACGCGCGGAACTTGTCCGTGCGAACGCGAACGATCCGCGCGTGCCGGTGTGGCTGGCGGATCAGGCGGAGGACTGCTTCACCGTGGCCCTGCCCGCCGGCGGCGACGTGGACCGCACGCTCTACGGTCTGGCCGGTCCCGACGCGCGACGGCGCGTGCGCAGGCTCGCCGTCGACATGGCGGCCGCCGCGGAGCAGGCGGAACTGGCTGCCAAGGCGGTGCTGGACCGCGCCGGCGCCGATGCGGCACCCCCGCCCCTGGTCGAGCGCCTCACGACGGTCGAGCGGCCGCGCCGCATTCCGCTGGTGCGCGCGCTCGCGGACGTGCTGCAGGTCGAGATGGCGGAGTTCGACGCGGGTCGCCGGCGCGCCCTTGCGGAGTCGGCCATCGCGCGCATCGACACGCTGCTGCCCGAGCTTGACGATCGCACCGCCAGCGTGGTCGCGCGGTACGCCGGCCTGACGGCCGCGCGCATCGGCGAGGAGCGCGCGGCGAACCGGTTCCTGTCGCTCGCGCGACAGAAGGCGGGCGAGGATGAGGCACTGACGACCCTCGCGGATCTTGCCGCGTTGCGCGCCGCGGGACTGCTGCGAGGGCCTGCCAGCGCGGCCGAGGCCGCCAGCGTGCTCCGCGGCTCGGGCACCACCGCGCGACAGCTCGCGATCGCGGAGCTCGAGGCGCGACTGCGAAGACAGGCCGAGGGCGAGACGGGAGGCGCGCCCTCGAGCGGACTGCTGGCGTGGACCTCTCCCTTCACCAATCTGCTGCGCCGAACCAAGTCCGACCAGGCCGGCGAGGTGCGCGACCTCGCCATGGCGCGACTCGCACAGGTGCTTCGCGACGGAACGCCACTGCCGGACGGCGAGCCGATGGCGATCCTCGGCGCCGCGCAGCATGCGCTCGATGCCGGCCAGCCCGTCGAGCCTCTCACGGACGCGCTGGCGAGGCTCGCCGAGGATCCGCAGGCGCCGGCCTCGCTGCGCGCGGGGGCGCTTCGCACGCTCGCGCGCATCGACATGGCGGCGGACCGCTGGGCGGAGGCCGCCGACCGCTCCCTTGCGCTGGCGCGGGGTTTCCCGCTGGATCCATCCAGTGCGCCCGCGATGTCGCTCGCCGTGCGCATCGCCCGTGAACTGGACCGCGCCGCCGACGGCGCGGACACGGCCGCACGACAGCGACTCGAGCACGCGGTGGCGCTGGGCCTTGCGGGCTACCCCGAACACGCCGACCAGGCACTCTGGCAGCTTGAACGTCAGGTGCTCGCCGCCGAGGCCGCCGCCGAGTCGCGCGCCTGCGAACTGAAGGCGATGGATCCCCTGCTGCCCGCGCCGGCCGATCCGGTCGTGGAAGGCCTCCGTGCGCGACTGGCGAGCGCGCGTGCGTGGACCGCGTTGCAGGCGGGCAGGCCGCAGGAATCGCTGGAGGCGCTTGCCTCCGCGGCTCCACCGGTGCCGGGACGGGCCGCCGATCTTCGACTTGCCGCACGGGTTGGTGCGCTGGCCGAACTGGATCGCGACGTGCTGGCCGACAGCGAGATCGCCGCCGCGAAGGCCGACGCGGTGAGCGCCGCAGCGTTCGCGCACGCGGCTGGTCATGTGCCCGCGCAGCGGCTTCCGGTGGAGCTTCCGAAGGCGGCTGGCGCGGGTGCCGCACGCGCGCGTCGACTCGCGGCGGCGGTGCGAGCCTCGGCGGCGGTGGCGGCCTCGGATTGGTCGCGGATCGGAGACCTGCTGCGGCTCGCCGGTGAGCCGGAACTCGCGCGGGAGGCCTACGCGCAGGCGCTCCAACTTCAACCGGATGCGCTGGAACCGCTGCAGGGCATGGCCGAGGCGAGTGTCGCGCTCGGAGGCGAGGCCCGATGGAGCGAGGCGATGGGCATCCACCGCCGGTTGCTCGCCGGTCGCGAGATGGGTGGCGACGAGGCCGTGCAGGACCGCGCGTGGTGGCTCAGCCAGTTGCGGCAACTGCAGATCCTGCAGGCGGCCGATCGCTTCGACGAGCGCGCGCGCATGCGGCTGAACCGCCTTCGTGCCATCGACGCCGGTCTTGGCGGTGCGGATTTCCGCGCCGCCTTCGACGCGATCGAGCGCGCCGCGCCCGCGCGCAACGACGGACAGGTTCGGTCGGACGGAACCTAGCCGCGCGCGGCGGCCTCAAGTCGAGCGCCCAGCGCGTGGAGCGCGGTCATGGCGCGCGCCATGTCCCAGCGCTGACGCTCGCGATCGCCGGTCGAGTTCGAGATGACACGCACCTCGCCACCGGGAATGCCGAGCCTGTGCGCCGCATGCACCACCGCCGCGCCCTCCATCGCCTCGGCGAGCGCCCCGGTGCGACGCTCCACCTCGGCGGCCAGCGCGTCGGTGCCGCTGCAGGTGGCCACGGTCGCGATCACCCCCCGATGCAGCGGCCCCGGCAGGAAGGCGGTGAGTCGTGGGTCGGTCGGGACGCTGTTGCCCGAGAAGTCGCCCAGCGGAAAGCCCAGGGCCGCGGTGTCGACGAAGCCGGCCGGCGTCTGGAGGCCTTCCTCCATGTACACGCAGGCGCTGGCCACCACCACCTCGCCGGGCTGCAGCATGGAACCAGGCAGCGCGCCCGCGATGCCCACGCTCAGCACCCCGCCGAACGGCCCTTCCTCCAGCAGCGCGGCGGTCGTGGCCGCGGCGGCGTTCGTGCGCCCGATCCCGCTCACGATCACGTGCGCCTTGCGGCAGCCGAGCGCTTCGGCCTCCTTCGCGGTGGCCGCGACGATCAGCAGGCGCGCGCTCACGGTCGCGGCGCTCCGGCAAGGCGCGTAGCCACCTGCGCCAGTGGCACGAGTTCCTGCGCCCCGCCGTCGAGGTCCTTCAGCGCCACGGCGCCCTGCGCGAGCTCGGCGCCAAGGATCACGGCGAAGCGCGCGCGCGCCTTCGCCGCGTCGCCCAGCAGCTTGCCG
>Ga0164293_10000088_pt1 | contig 58132 bp, 60 predicted proteins | sample GEODES118metaG_FD_111487 | JGI IMG/M metagenome (GOLD analysis project Ga0164293, IMG submission 111487) | Eutrophic lake water microbial communities from Lake Mendota, Wisconsin, USA - GEODES118 metaG | ecosystem: Environmental > Aquatic > Freshwater > Lake | place: USA: Lake Mendota...
GGGTTCCGCCAGGGGTTCCGCCAGGGCCGGAGGCGGGATCGTTCGCCTGCTGAAGGGCCCCGCCGGCATCGGCATCGCCAGCGCGCTCATCCTTGCGGCCCTGATCGTGCAGCGCGACGCCGTGGTGCGGCTCGCGCCGTCATCCGCCACGCTGTTCGCCAAGCTCGGACTGGAGGTCAACATCAACGGCCTCGACTTCGCCGAGATCCGCTCGACCCTGCACCGCGAGGGCGACCAGCGCTTCCTCGTGGTCGAGGGCCAGGTCATCAGCGTCGACCGCCGCACGGTGCCCGTGCCGCTGATCGAGGTCCGGGTCAGCGCCGCCGATGGCAGCACGCTCTACTCGTGGACGACGGAGCCCCCGCGCACCAGCCTCAAACCAGGTGAAGCATTGCATTTCCGCACAAGGCTTGCGACACCCCCAGAGGCAGGTCGCCATGTCGAGGTCCGTTTCGCGGATCAGGCTGTCGTCGCACGCGCCAGAACCTGACAACACGCGCCGCATGCCTGCGGTGCCAGACCCATCCGGAGCCAGACATGGCCAACAATCGCCGCATCCGCGTGCTGTATGACGAGGCTGCCATTGCCGGGCGCAACCGCGAGATCGCCGAAGCTGTCGCCGCGACCAAACCCGTCGACCTGCTGGTTGTCGCCGTGCTCAAGGGCAGCTTCATGTTTGCTGCCGACCTGATCCGGGCCATGCACAGGGCCGGACTGAGCCCGCAGGTCGAATTCGTGCACCTGTCATCCTATCGCGAGGCGACCGTCTCGTCAGGCCAGGTCGAGATCCTGCGCGACGTGCAGAGCGAGGTGGCAGGACGGGATGTGCTGCTGGTCGATGACATCCTGGAATCGGGCCGCACGCTGACCTTCGCCAAGGACCTGCTCGCCGCGCGCGGTGCCAGAAAGGTGATGAGCGCCGTGCTGCTGGAAAAGCCCGGCAAGCGCGCCGTCTCCATTACACCCGATTTTGTCGGTTTTGTCTGCCCGGACTACTTCGTCGTAGGCTACGGGATGGATGTGGCCCATTCCTATCGGCAACTGCCCTTCGTCGGTGTCATCGAGACCGACGACCAGCCCGGCTTCGACGGCATCTGAGACAAGAGCGCATGGCCCGCATTCTGGTTGTGGATGATGAGGAGGCGGTCCGTTCGCTGATCGCGCGCGGGCTTGAACTCGATGCCCACACGGTAGAGATGGCCGGTGATGGTGCCGAAGCCCTTGAAGCAATCACGGCCCGTGATGGCCACTTCGACCTCGTGCTCAGCGACATCCGCATGCCGCTGATGGACGGCATCGCCATGGCGCTGGCGGCCAAGCGCGATTTCCCCGATCTCGTGATCCTGCTGATGACCGGCTATGCCGAACAGCGCGAACGGGCGAAAAGCCTCGAAAACATTGTCGTTGACGTGTTGACCAAGCCGTTCGGACTGGCCGAACTGCGCAGCAGCGTGACGCGCGTGCTGGAGCAGACCCGGAAGGGCTGAGCCACGATTGGCCTGAGCAGCGTCCTAGCGGTTCAGCGCCCAGATCGAGACGTTCAGCAAGGTCGCGAAAGAGACCCAGGCCGCATAGGGCCAGAGCAGCCACGAGGCAAACGGGTCCACCACGTTGAAGGCGCGGATGGTGACGATGATCATCGCCAGGAACGGCACGATCACCACCAGCCCGAGCAGCGGCGACTGCGCCCAGAAGAAGGCGAAGGACCACGAGCAGTTCAGCGCCAGTTGCGCATAGAAGGCCAGGAGGGCGCGGTTGCGACCCGGTGTCGTCGCCGGCCATTTCCAGATGCGGAACACCGCATAGGCCATCAGCGAGAAAAGCAAGGTCCACGCAATCGGGAACAGCCAGTTCGGCGGATTGAAGGCCGGCTTCATCAACCCGGCATACCAGACCGGAATGCTGGGCTGCGTCGCGGCATTGCCGAGAACGGAACACAGCACGATCGGCACGACGGAATAGGCGAGCTTGTCGAAGGGATAGCGGACGGAGGTCATGGGCCGGATATGGACCATCTGGACGAATGTGCAAGTGCGAGATGGGCACCCCGGAGCAATGGATCATGATCAAACCGCCGGCTAGGAGCAAGGTCCGCGCCTTTCGGACTGCGGACCCGATTGATCTTTGCCGCCGGATTGCCGACAAAGCCCCCATGCAGCCCTTCCGCTTCAGCACCACGCCATCCGTGATCTTCGGTGCCGGCAGCGCGACGCGTCTGGGCGAAGCGGCACTGCCGCTGGTGGGCAAGCGCGTGCTGCTGGTCAGCGACGCGGGCCTGCTGAAGGCAGGTCTGCTGGCCGGCCCATCGTCCAGCCTGGGCGCGGCCGGCATCGAGGCCAGTCTCTTCACTGATGTGGCCGCCGATCCACCGGAACACTGCGTGCTGGCGGCCGCCGAAGCGGCGCGGCAGGCCGGCGTCACCGGCATCATCGGCTTTGGCGGCGGCTCGCCAATGGACGTGGCCAAGCTCGTTGCCCTTCTGGCACGCTCGGGCGAGGATCTGGGATCGTCCTACGGTATCGGCAATGCCAAAGGTCCGCGCCTGCCCTTGGTCCTTGTGCCGACCACTTCCGGCACCGGATCGGAAGTCACACCGATCGCCATCGTCACCACCGGCGAGGCCGAAAAGAAGGGCGTGGTCTCGCCCATCCTGCTGCCGGACCTGGCCATCCTCGATCCCGATCTGACGCTCGGGCTGCCGGCCCATGTCACGGCCGCCACCGGCGTCGACGCGATGGTCCATGCCATCGAGGCCTTCACCTCGGCCTCGGACAACAACAACCCCGTCTCCCGTACCCTCGCCAGGGAGGCGCTCGCCCTGCTTGGCCGCCACATCGAGCGTGCGGTGTCGCATGGGGCGGATCAGGCTGCGCGCGGGGCCATGATGCTGGGCTCGATGCTTGCCGGACAAGCCTTCGCCAATTCGCCCGTGGCTGCCGTGCACGCGCTGGCCTATCCTGTCGGCGGCATCTTCCATGTCCCGCACGGCCTGTCGAACGCGCTGCTGCTGCCGCATGTGCTGGCCTTCAATGCGCCAGTGGCGGCTGAGGCCTATGCCGAACTGGCCCCGATCATCTTCGCTGGCCACGCGCCGGGCAACAGCCTTGCGGACGCGTTCCGTGCGCTCTCGGTGCGGCTTGGCCTGCCCGGTCGCCTGCGCGATGTCGGCATTCCGCATGATGCGATCCCGCGCCTTGGCGAGGATGCGATGAAACAGACGCGGCTTCTGGTGAACAACCCGCGGCCGCTGGCACTGGCCGACGCGCTGGCGATCTACGAGGCCGCGTGGTGAAACCAGCCAGGCTGACGCGCGCCGACCTGCGCCACTTCACCACGATCCAGACCCGCTGGCAGGACAACGACGTCTTCGGGCATGTCAACAACGTGGTCTACTATGCCTGGTTCGACACCGCCGTGAATGGTTGGCTCATCGACCGGGGCCTGCTCGACCCCGCCGCCAGCAGCATCATCGGGCTGGTGGTGGAAACAGGGTGCAGCTACGCGGAAAGCGTCGCCTTTCCGGAGCCGGTCAGCATCGGCATCGCCGTCGACCGTCTCGGCTCGTCATCGGTGCGATACCGGATCGGCGTGTTCAGGGAGCATGGTGACCTCGCCATCGCGCAAGGGCACTTCACCCATGTCTACGTCGACCGGGCCAGCCAGCGTCCCGTGCCGATCCCGGATGCCATCCGTGCGGCGATGGCCAGGCTTCTGGCCTGACGGCCGCCCCAACCCGCTCAGTTCGTCAGCCTGATCGAGCCAATCCTGTCTGCGATGGCCTTGAAGACAGCGTCGAGCTGCGCGGCGGTCGCCACCTCGTAATAGTAGCCCGGTCCCGAGGAGCAGTCCTGGAGCAGGCTCTTGTTGCCCTCGATCACCCGGACCGCATAGATCGCGATGCCCTGCTCCTTGGCATTGGTGCAGGCGAGGCGCGCCCGCGCATTGATCGCGGCCGAAGAACCGGACTGGCGGCTCTCCGTGTTGTCGCCATCGGTGAGCAGGATCATGAACCGGCTGAGATTGGGCTCTGCCGGAATGGCGTTGCTCATCGGCTCGCCGGGCATCAGCATGTTCATGCCCCAGTTGACGCCGATGGTCAGGTTGGTGTTGCCGGACGGCTTCATCGCCGCCAGCGCCGTGATCAGTTGCGGGCCGTTCGCCTTGACATCCATCAGCGAGACCATGCGGGCCAGGTCCGTGGAGCGGCAGGTCACCGCCGGATACAGCGTCTCGATGCTGGTAGGGTTGACGCCGACGGCGGTGACATCGCGGTTGCCGGTCTGGTCGCGGTCCCACAGGCAGCCCTGCCAGGTGGCCTTGGTGATGCGGCCGGTACCGCAGCCCCACCCGACCCAGACCCCGGCGTTCCATCCGCTGGAAATCGTGTCCTTGTCGCGGTCGGCGAAGCGGAACCACGACACCCGCTGCGCTGTGAACGGTGCCATGCCGCAATAGCCTGCGCCGCTGTAGCTGACGGTCCCCGGCGTAGACATGGCCGCCACGACGCTCGCCTGCACGGCGGCCGGCACGCGCACGGTGGTGTCGAACGGCACGAGCGCCACGCGGATCTGGTCTGCATTGATGGCGGCGTCCTGCATCTGGCGCACGAAACCGGATGTCGGCGTGGTGCTGGAACAGGTCGTGTTGCCGCACAGGGCCTTTTTCAGTTCCGGCATCTTTCCGCTCCAGCCCATGGAGCCGGTGTTGTCGAGCACGAGCGCGATCTCGATCTTGTTGACGCCCCAACCGGAGGTCGAAGTCACCGTCACATCGGTGCCGTTCAGCCCGAGAATCGGCAGGAGCGAGTATTTGACATGGGCCTTGGCCTCGACCTTGAAGCGGTCGGTCTCGCGCGTCACTGTCAGCGACGTCAGTTCCGATTCAAAACGCTTGCCGTAGTTTCCGTCGAACACGGCCTGCGCCCGGATGTAGGTCTGCCCGGCATCGAGCTTGACCGCATCCTTGGCCAGTGCCAGGGCCGTCGCATCCGCTGCCATCTGGAGTTCGGTCCGCACCGACGATGCGCGTGCGTAATCCGCCGCAACGCCTGTGAGCCCCATCAAGGGGATGATCGACAGCCCGAAGATCAGGCCCACCGTGCCGCATTCGTCACGCTGAAATCGCCTCAAGGTGCTGAAGTTTCTCATGTCGGCCTCCTTAACGGACGAACGATCGAATGCATCGTTCCGTGAGAGCAATCGGCGCGCCATGCCCCCTTGTGCCGGAATGATCCGCTTTCGGTGATTGTGTCGCACGATGGGGCAGGCTATTGCCCCGAAATGGAACAGCCGTCCCAATCCGGGACAGTGTCATGGCAGCGGGTGCAGATCCTCCTTCACGGGAGCGGCGAGCGCGGTTGCAGGGCAAGCAAGGGACGACGCGGTGATCGCCAACAACATCCAGATCACGCCGGAGCTGGTGAAAGAGCACGGGCTGAAGCCTGACGAATACCAGCGCTTCCTCACGCTCATGGGCCGCGAGCCGACGATCACGGAACTGGGCATCGTCTCGGCCATGTGGAACGAGCACTGCTCCTACAAATCCTCGAAGAAGCACCTCAAGACCCTGCCCGTCACCGCGCCATGGGTGTTGCAGGGCCCCGGCGAGAATGCCGGCGTGATCGACATCGGCGATGGACTGGCCATCGTCTTCAAGATGGAAAGCCACAACCATCCGTCCTTCATCGAGCCCTACCAGGGCGCGACGACCGGGGTGGGCGGCATCCTGCGCGATGTCTTCACCATGGGCGCGCGGCCCATCGCCGTGCTCAACGCCCTGCGCTTTGGCGCGCCGGACCATCCGCGCACGCGCCAGCTTGTGGCCGGTGTCGTCGCCGGTATCGGGGGCTACGGCAACTCGTTCGGAGTGCCGACGGTTGGTGGCTCGGTCGGCTTCGATGCCCGCTACAACGGCAACATTCTCGTCAATGCCATGGCTGTCGGGATCGCAAGGACGGATGCGATCTTCCTCGCCAAGGCAACGGGCGTGGGCAAGGCGATCGTCTATCTCGGCTCCAAGACCGGACGCGACGGCATTCACGGCGCGACCATGGCCTCCGCCGAATTCGACGACAACTCGGACGAGAAGCGACCCACCGTTCAGGTCGGCGATCCGTTTGCAGAAAAGCTGCTGCTGGAAGCCTGCCTCGAAATCATGGCCAAGGGCTGCGTCGACGCCATCCAGGACATGGGCGCGGCGGGGCTGACCTGCTCGGCCGTGGAGATGGGCGCGAAGGGCGGTCTGGGCGTCGAGCTCGATCTCGACAAGGTGCCCTGCCGCGAAGAGCGCATGAGCGCCTACGAGATGATGCTGTCGGAAAGCCAGGAGCGCATGCTGATGGTGCTCACGCCCGGCAAGGAGGCCGAGGCGGAGGCCATTTTCCGCAAATGGGGTCTCGACTTCGCCGTGGTCGGCCACACCACGGACACGCTCAGGTTCGTGATCCGCCATCAAGGTGAGGTCTTGGCAGACTTGCCGATCAAGGAACTCGGCGACGAGGCTCCCGAGTATGACCGGCCCTGGGTGCCGTCGCCAAAGCTGCCGATGATCGCCGCCAGCGCGGTCACGCCGCCCATCTCCAACGGCGAGGCGCTGCTGCAGCTGGTCGGCTCGCCTGACCAGTGCTCGAAGCGCTGGGTCTATGAACAGTACGACACCCTGATTCTCGGCAATTCCGTGGTCACGCCCGGCGGCGATGCCGGCGTCATCCGCATCGAGAACGGCCCCAAGGGCCTCGCCATGACCTGCGATGTCACGCCGCGCTATTGCGAGGCGGATCCGGTCGAGGGCGGCAGGCAGGCCGTGGCCGAGGCCTGGCGCAACCTGACCGCCGTCGGCGCGACGCCGCTCGCCGTCACCGACAACCTGAACTTCGGCAATCCCGAGCGCCCGCATGCCATGGGCCAGCTCGTGGGCTGTATCCAGGGCATTGGCGAGGCCTGCCGCGCCCTCGATTTCCCGGTCGTGTCCGGCAATGTCTCGCTCTACAACGAGACCAACGGCCAGGGCATCCTGCCAACACCGACCATCGGCGGGGTCGGCCTGCTGCCGGACGTGACCCGGCATGCCACCGTGGCCTTCAAGGCGGACGGCGACGCCATCATCCTGATCGGTGAGACGACCGGCTGGCTCGGCCAGTCGGTCTACCTGCGCGATGTCTGCGGCCGCACCGAGGGCGCGCCTCCGCCGGTCGATTTCGCCGCCGAGCGCCGCAATGGCGATCTGGTGCGGGGCTTCATCCGCGCCGGCTGTCTCAGCGCCGTGCACGATTGCTCCGATGGCGGGCTCGCACTGGCACTGGCCGAGATGGCCATGGCCGGCAAGCGTGGCGCAACCATCACCGCGTTGCCGCCCGGCCCTGCCCATGGCGCGCTCTTCGGCGAGGATCAGGCCCGCTATGTCATCACCTGCACGTCGGCGAATGCGGCATCGGTGCTGGAGGACGCAAACAAGGCCGGCGTGCCCGCAACAATCATCGGCCATGTTGGCGGCGGAGCGTTGACGCTCGGCACGGATGCGCCAATATCAGTGGATGCGCTGAGCCGCGCGCATGAAAGCTGGTTTCCGGCGTTCATGGGTGGCAAGGGCTGATAGACCGGCCATCTCATCCTCATCCTGAGCCTGTCGAAGGACGAGGATGAGATGGCTGGCTGCCGACCACGGATCAACACTGGAGCCATCCTTCGACAGGCTCAGGATGAGGATGCGGCGGCGCCCGCTTAACGAGGAAAGACACAGACCATGCCCATGGCGGCGACAGACATCGAGCGCATGATCAAGGAGGCAATCCCCGACGCCATTGTCGAGATCAAGGATCTGGCAGGTGACGGCGACCACTATGCCGCGACGGTCACCTCCGCGACATTCCGGGGCATGCCGCGGGTCCGCCAGCACCAGTTGGTTTATGATGCGCTGAAGGGCAACATGGGTGGTGTGCTGCATGCCCTTGCGCTGACGACGATTGTTCCCCAATCTTAGCGCACCATTTGTGGGCCCTGCGTCTGCGCCGAGGAGAGTTTCATGACCGACATCAACGCCACCATCAACGCCGAAGTGAAGGCCAATGACGTGCTGCTGTTCATGAAGGGAACGCCGCAGTTCCCGATGTGCGGCTTCTCCGGGCAGGTGGTGCAGATCCTCAACTACCTTGGCGTGCCCTACAAGGGCATCAACGTGCTCGACGACATGGCCATCCGCGACGGCATCAAGAGCTATTCGAACTGGCCGACCATCCCGCAGCTCTACGTCAAGGGCGAGTTCATCGGCGGCTGCGACATCACCCGCGAGATGTTCCAGTCAGGTGAACTGGCACAGCTGTTCGCCGACAAGGGCCTGCCGGTAAAGCAGTCGGCCAGCTGACGGCGCAGCACGGAAAGCCCGTCAGCGCGCCGCCGCATGGATGGCGCGCGCGATGGCCCGGCCCGTGCAATCATAGGCCGCATCGGTGTTGTGCAGCTGATCCCATGAGGTCAGCGCGCTGAGCGGCACGCCTGCGCCGACCGTGCGTTCGAGCAGCCTGAAACGCTGGAAGTGCCCGGCCCCGCCGGCGCGAGCCGCCCTTGCCGTCAGCTCCAGCATGGCGGGCCTCAGCCGCGCGCCCGCCACCAGCGGCGCGTTCTGAAGGTCCATCAGGATCACATCCGCGCCCGACGCCCTGATCCTGGCGATGGTGGCGACAACTTCGGCCTCCGTGCCGGGGCCGATGCCGCCCCAGGGCCAGACCACATCGTTCGAGCCCAGTTGCCAGATCACCAGAGCTGGCTGCAGGGCCAGCGCATCGCGCTCCATGCGCGCGATCTGGCCGGAAATCGTCTCGCCATTGCTGCCGAGGTTGGCGATCTCGATGCGAGCCTTTCCGCGCAGCCGCTGCAATTCCCGCTGCATCACCTCGGGATAGGTCGTCGCCCAGCTCGATGCCCCCACGCCGCGCGTCGAGGACGAGCCGATCGCCACGATCAGAGCAGGCAACCCCGCAGAAAGCCGCGCCTTTAGCTTCGGCAGCGCGGCACCGAGCGACAGCCCGGCCGAGGCCCTGAGGCAGGTTTCCGCAACCTGCATGCCGGCCTGCACATCGGCCCTGGCCGGCATCGCGATGAAGGCAAAGGCGCACGTCGCTGCAAGACGGAAGACCGAAAAGCCGGCAACGACCGAGCGGCGCGGGCGTCGGGACAGCAGGGGCATCGTGATCAGCGTGGGCAGCATGCGGCGAATTCCGGGGACAACTGGCACCCTTCTGGCGCGCCGGCATGTCCGCATGATAACAGGACGTGGCCATGCACCATCCGACCGCTGTAGACCAAGCCATGCCTTCCGTCACCATCAGCCGGCGCGTGCTTCATCTCGGCGGCTACGATCCGATGCCGGCATCGGTCTTTCATGCCCGCTTCCAGCGCGAGCTGGCCCGCTTTGCCGCCTGCTGGAACCTGACTGCGTCGACCCGCGACTATGCCGAGACGCAGAGCAGCGCGATCTGGACCGTGGACGTAGCGGGACCGGGCTGGCAGGTCACCACGCGGCACGAACTGGTGCGCTGGGACGATGTCATCGCAGCCCATCGCGCCGGCTCCGTGACCGCGCGGCTGATGGCCGGCTGGGCTGCGTTCTTCGATTTCGCCGGCCATGGTGCCCTTGGCCGCTATCTAAGCGTTGCCTGGCGCTATGCCGGCTTTTTCCTGTTCCCTTACCTGGCCATGGTGCTGGCGCTGGCCGGCAGCGCGCTGCTGGCCGGGTGGCTGCTGCCGCTGGCTGGCGTGCCGCCGGCCTTGGGCTGGCTCACCGGGCTGGCGGCCGGGCTCGGCATCGTTGTCTGGCTGGCCTCCCGCACGGTCATCGGCCACCTGCTCGACGACTGGATTTTCGCCAGCGAGGTCGTCCGCGCCACCGATCCGGTGATCGCTGGCCGCCTCAAGGCCGCCGGTGTCGATCTGGCCTCGACGCCAGCCGGTGTCGATTGCCTTGTGGTCGGGCACAGCCTTGGCGCACTGCTGGCTGCGGAACTGCTCGATCAGGCGCTGGCAGCCCCGGTATCGGGCCGTGCGCGCCGCTTCGGCTACCTCGCGCTGGGCTCGTCGCTGCTCAAGATCGCGCTGCACCGCAAGGCGGTCGGCCTGAAGGCGCGGCTGCAACGGCTCGTCACCTCGGGCCGGACCGACTGGACCGAGTATCAGTCGCTCAGCGATGTCATGAACTTCTACAAGAGCGATCCGGTCCGGGTGCTGGGGCTCGATGGCCCTTCACCGCTGGTGCGGCAGGTGCGCTTCAGCCGCATGCTCAAGCCGGACTACTATCGCACCATCAAGCTCGATTTCTTCCGCCTGCACTGCCAGTTCATTTCCGGCAATGACCTGCGCGCGCCCTTTGACTACCTGATGACCATCTGCGGCCCTTTCAGCCCTGTTGCCCTCGCCGCCTCGAACGACGGTGCGCAAGGCTGGATTGGACCTCGGGGCGAACTCACCTTATCTGATCAATCGGTTCTGCTGGCCGGTCAGGACAGGACCGGAAGCATCAAGAATGGGTCAGCCTCGTGAGCATCATCGTCGCCAAGATCATCTGGACCGTGCTTGTCGTGAGCTGGTTCGTGCTGCGCATCCCATTCGAGCGCAAGGCGAAGCGGGCGCAAGTCGTTCGTGACGAGATGCAATGGCCGGAGCGCATCCGGCTGGCGATTTCGCTCTCCGGGCTCGGAATCGTGCCGGGAATCTATGTGGCGACCGGCTTTCCGGCCTTCGCCGACTATCCCTTCCGGCCCGTGCTGTGCGTGCTCGGTGCCCTGCTTGCGGTGGCGGCGCTGGTGATGTTCCGGCTGACGCACAAGGCGCTTGGCCGCAACTGGTCGGTCAGCCTGCAATTGAAGGATGACCACAAGCTGATCACAAACGGCATCTACAGCCGCATCCGGCACCCGATGTATACAGCCTTCTGGCTGATGGCGCTGGCACAGGCGCTGTTGCTGCCGAACTGGATCGCCGGGCTGGCCGGGATCGCCGGCTTCGGCACGCTCTATCTGCTGCGCGTCCGCCACGAGGAGGCGCTGATGCTGGCAGGCTTCGGCCCGGAGTATCAGGCCTATATGGACCGCACCGGCCGGCTTCTGCCGAAGCTGTTCTGAACCTGCCAAGCCGTCGGCGCTGCCGCCCGCCGCGCGCAAGTGGCCCGTTCCGGCACACAAGCAGACGGCCCCGGTTAGAACCCGCGAAACCATGACACCCCGAAGGTCTGCCCAGCGGGGCCGGCTGATTCGGCCCCGCCAGTGCCAGGGTGGTGTGTCATGTCTGATGTTGTTCCGTCGTTTGCGTCCGTTGTGCCGTTTCCGCGTCGCGCCGCCACGCGGCAGGCAGAGACCGCCGCCCTGCTCGATGCGGTCGGCTCCGCTGGTTCTCTCGAGATTGTGCCTCGCGCCTTCGCCGCGCGCGATGCCGCAGCCGCGCTTCATCTGATGGGCTTCGTCAACCTCGACGAGATCCAGCCCGATGGCGGCACCCGGCGGCTCTCGGCCAATGATGCCCGCACCGCGCCACCTTTCCTGACATGGCGCGTCTCGCGCGCGCCCGGCCGTTAGCTGGCTGCCGATCAGTCGACCAGTTCCGCGCGCAGCAGGTCGGCGATGCTGCCCTGACGCCCCAGTGCTGCCTTCAGCGCCTGTGTCTGCCGCGCCGACAGGCTGCGCGCCGTGACCTTGTTGCCAGGAGGCCTGCCTTCGGTGATGTCGAGCAACTGCTGTTCCAGAACCAGATCGAGGGCCAGTTGATGGTCCTCGTCGAAGCCGGCCAGATCAGCGGTGCCGCCATGTGCGCGCTCGATCAGGCCGGACAGCCGCGCCGCCGTGGCATGGGCCGTGATGCCATGGCGCAGCGCAAGCACACGAGCCGTGGTGACAACGCCCCTCAGCACACTGCCCTTGATGTCGACGCGGCCATCCTCGTCGGTGCGCACACGGCCCAGCATGGTCAGATGCGAGCCACCCTCACCCGCTGACTGAGCCAGCAGCTTGAGGAAAGCGATTTCGCCCCGCGCCGCCGCCCATGCATCCAGCCACAACTGGTGCGCCAGCGCCCGGCGGCCATGCACGGCCCGGAAATCGAAGAAGATGTCGACCGCCAGCAGATCCTCCGGCGTGGCCCGCATCAGCCAGCGTCCGATCCGTGCTCGCCATTCCATCAGCGAGCCGCGAAAGGCCGGCTCGCTGGCCATGACGCCGCCCTTGCACAGAGGCACCCCGACCTCATGCAGGATGGCGCACATCCGCTTGCCATGGGCGGCGAACCACTGATCCTCGGAGCCGCCCGGCTCACCCTCCGCGAAGATCACCGCGTTGTCCTGGTCCATAGCGAGCAGGCTTTCCCCGCGCCCGGCCGAGCCCAGCACGACAATGGCGTATTCGCAGGGAGCAGGGCCCAGCGGCCCGGTTGCCAGCTCGGCTTCCGCCATCTGCGCCGCGCGCCGGGTCAGCGCCCCCACCTCACGGGCGATGACACCGGCAATGGCGCGCGCTGCAACGCCTTCGTGCCGGAGCGCCCGTGCCATCGCAGGAAGCTTGGCCCAGGCCTGCGCCAGTTCGGCCACTGAACGGGCCGCATCAAGATCATCCCCGAGTGCGATGGCGGAGCTGGCGCGCAGCTTCAGCAGGTCGCGTGTCGTCACCACCCCGACCACGGCATCATCGGAGCCAACGGCCGCGAGATGGCGGATGTTGCGGTTGGCCATGCGCCCAATGGCCCGATAGATCAGGGCATCCTCCGGCACGCTGACGAGGGGGCGGCTGGCAAAGCTGCCGATCGGCAGCGCGAAGGCCTCCGCACCACGCTCTGCCAGGATGCGCATGATGTCGCGCTCGGTGACGATGCCAACCTGTCCGGCATCGGCCAGGCTCTCGCCGACCAGCACGGAGCTGAGCTTGCGTTCCGCGATCAGTTTCAGCGCCGCGCCAAGCAACGTCTCGCCCGGCAGCAGCGCCGGCTTGCGGTTCATCACCTCGCTGACGCGGTGGCGATAGGGATAATGGTCGAGCCGCGCGAGGCTGGCATCACCGGCGTTTCCGTCGCCGGCTGCCGTCCCGCGCCCTGCGGTCGAAATGTCCCACTCGGCCGGCTGCCCGCCGGCCATGGCATCGGTCACCATCCGGCAGCGGGCCATGGCCTCACCGAGCGTCCGGATGCCGACCTCGCGCAGCCGTGGCACCAGCGCGAGGAAGATCAGCCCGGCCGTCTCGGCATCGCCCACCGCCCGGTGCCGCCGCCCCGGCTCCACACCCAACCAGGCAGCCAGGCCTTCCAGCGAGTAAGATGAGAGCTGGCTCGACACCAGCTGCGCCAGCACCCGCACATCAAGCGCCAGCGTTGTGGGTGGCGCCAGGCCAGCCCGCTCGCACTCACGCCTCAGCAGGGCCAGATCGAAGCCGACCGTGTGGCCGATCAGAACCCGGCCCTGAAGCGCGGCAAGAATGGCGGCGTGGACGGCTGCAAAGGCCGGCTGTCCGGCCAGATCGCCGCTGCGGATGCCATGGACGGCGGTTGACGCCGCCGGCACCGGATCACCGCAATCGACCAGTTGGTCGAGAAGGGGCTCAGGTAGCAGGGCACTGCCCTCGATGGCCAGCACGCCGATTTCGATCAGGCGCGCCTTGCGCACGTCGAGGCCTGTCGTTTCGGTGTCGATCGCAGCGGCCCGCAAGGCCATCAGCGGGGTCGATTGCAGCATGGCGGGCATGGCACGGATCCGTTGCAGAGCAGCGCCACACAATCGCAAATCACGGATCTCTGCAATTGCGCGGCATCAAATGTCCGCAGCGGCGGTCAACGCCCCAGAGCGGCCTTGACCAGCCGGCGCGCATCTTCGCTGTGCCACTCGGCGGGGCCATGCAGCACGCCAAGCTGGCAACCCCCGGCGTCGATCAGCAGCGTGGTCGGCATGCCGATCGCCTGGCCGACGCGCTTGAGCTCCTGGAACACCTTGGCTTGCGGGTCGGCATAATAGGCCAGACGGGTGATGCCGTTTTCGGTCAGCCAGGTGCGTGGCCGCTCCAGATTGCGCGTGTCGATGTTGATCGCCACGACCTCGAAGTCCGGCCCGCCAAACTCGCCCTGAAGCGCATCGAGCGCCGGCATTTCCTTGCGGCATGGCGCGCACCACGTCGCCCACAGGTTGAGCAGCACCGTGCGCCCGCGCATCTGCGCAAGACTGGTTCCGGCACCGGCAGCGTCAAGGAAGGCGAGATCGGCCATCGGGCGCGGTGTTGCCGCCGGCTGGAAAGCGGCGAGTTCGCCGATGGCAGCCTTCGCCACGCCTGTCTGAACGGCAGGCGACACGGCGCAGGCTTGCGCTCCATACGGGTTGCGGCCAGCTTGCGTGCTCAGGTATAGCCCGCCAAGGCCAAGCATGGGCACCAGACCAAGGGCAAGCCATGCCGGCCGGGAAATGCGCGACAGCATGGTCAGCATCCCGGCCGTGGCAGGTGCAGAGCAGGCAGGCTGAGGACTGAAGGAAACGACATGAGCAACCGGATGTGGGGTGGGCGTTTCGCCACAGGCCCTGACGCGATCATGGAGGAAATCAACGCCTCCATCGGCTTCGATCAGAAACTTTGGCGTCAGGACATCCAGGGCTCGCTGGCGCATGCGGCCATGCTCGGCAAGACCGGCATCCTGACTGCAGACGATGTGGCGGCAATCACCGGCGGACTCAAGGCCATCGAGGCTGAAATCGAATCGGGCAGCTTCACGTTCTCGCGCGCCCTCGAAGACATCCACATGAACATCGAGAGCCGCCTGCGCGAACTGATCGGCCCCGCCGCCGGCCGGCTGCACACGGCCCGCTCACGCAATGACCAGGTCGCCACGGATATGCGCCTGTGGGTGCGCGACACGGTCGACCAGATCGACCAGCAGATCGCCGACGTGCAATTGGCCCTCGCAAAGAAGGCAGCGCTTTTTGCCGGGGCCGTAATGCCGGGTTTCACCCATCTGCAATCGGCGCAGCCTGTCACCTTCGGCCATCACCTGCTGGCCTATGTCGAGATGCTGGCGCGTGACCGCAGCCGCCTCGCCGATGCGCGCAGGCGCATGAACGAATGCCCGCTCGGAGCGGCAGCGCTTGCCGGCACCTCGTTCCCGATCGACCGGCTTGCCACGGCAAAGGCGCTCGGCTTCGACCGCCCCACCGCCAACTCGCTGGACTCGGTGTCGGACAGGGATTTCGCGCTCGAGGCGGTGGCCGCAGCATCGATCTGCGCCATGCACCTGTCACGCTTTGCCGAGGAGATCGTGTTGTGGACCACGCCGCAATTCGGCTTCATCAGGCTGTCGGACAGTTTCACCACCGGCTCCTCGATCATGCCGCAGAAGCGCAATCCCGATGCGGCGGAACTCGTGCGCGGCAAGGCGGGCCGCGTGTTCGGCGCGCTGCAGGCACTGCTGACCATGATGAAGGGCCTGCCGCTGACCTATTCCAAGGACATGCAGGAGGACAAGGAAGGCGTATTCGATGCGCTCCAGACCCTGTCGCTGTGCCTTGCGGCCATCGCCGGCATGGTGCGTGACATGCAGCCCGATCTGAAGACCATGAAAAAGGCCGCCGGGCTTGGCTATGCCACGGCCACCGATCTCGCCGACTGGCTGGTCCGGGTCCTGAAAATGCCCTTCCGCGATGCCCATCACGTCACGGGGCGGCTGGTCGGCATGGCGTCAGAGCAGGGCATCGGCCTTGAAAAACTCGGCCTCGCCGAGATGCAGGCCGTGGAGCCGCGCATCACGGCCGAGGTCCTGGAGGTGCTGGGCGTCGAGCGCTCGGTCCGGAGCCGCGTCAGCCATGGTGGCACGGCACCGCGCCAGGTCCGGGCACAGGCCAGCCGCTGGCTGCGCCAGCTTGCACGCGAGGCCCGCAAACAGGTATCGGCCTGAGGGTTGATCGGCGGATGGCTGACATCCGCCTTCACTTCGCCTATGGAAACTGCTCTAAGCTGACGCTTTCCGCACCTCGCCCGAGCCTTGGGACATCAACGACGTGACATCGTGCTCCATGAAGACAGTCACCATTCTGGCCATTTGCATCGCCTCGGCCCTCATCCTCGGGGCCTGCGGCCGCCGCGGCGCGCTTGAGCCGCCACCCGGCACGGCAGACCGGGCCACCCCCCCGCGCCAGAGCAACTCGACCTTTGCCGGGGCCACCACGTTCCAGCCGGAGCGCATGACCGAGACAACCAGCAACACACCGGCAAGCGCGCCGCAGACCGCAGCCGAAACGGCCCTGCCCGGCGGATCGCAGGTCGTGCGGCAGGGCAACACCCGCCGGCAGGAGCGCCGCTCGCCGCCGCCGAACCAGCCGTTCATCCTCGATCCGTTGCTCTGAGCAGGCCGCGACATGCATCACTTCCAGTACCGCGGCGGCGTCCTGCATGCCGAGGATGTCGACCTTCGCGCCATCGCAGCCGAGGTCGGGACACCGTTCTACTGTTATTCCAGCGCGACGCTGGTGCGGCACTACCGGGTTTTCCGTGATGCCTTCGCCGGCATGGACACGCTGGTCTGCTATGCCATGAAGGCCAATTCCAATCAGGCCGTACTGAAGACCCTGGCCCGCGAGGGCGCCGGCATGGACATCGTCTCGATCGGCGAATTGAAGCGCGCACTTCTGGCAGGCGTGCCGGGCAACCGCATCGTCTTTTCCGGGGTCGGCAAGACGCAGGAGGAGATGGCCGCCGCGCTGGAAGCGGACATCCTGTGCTTCAATGTCGAGTCCGAGCCTGAGGCGGAAGCCCTGTCCAAGGTGGCGCTGTCGATGGGCCGGCGCGCGCCGGTCTCGTTCCGCATCAATCCGGATGTGGATGCCCGCACCCATGCCAAGATTTCCACCGGCAAGTTCGACAACAAGTTCGGCGTGCCGATTTCGCGCGCCCGCCAGATCTATGCCTGGGCCGCAACGCTGAAGGGCCTGTCGATCACGGGCGTCGATATGCACATCGGCAGCCAGATCACCGATCTGCAACCCTTCGATGATGCGACACGGCTGCTCACGGAACTGGCCCGCGACCTGATGGCCGAGGGCCATGCTTTGCACCATATCGATCTGGGTGGCGGGCTCGGCATTCCCTACCGCGAGGACAATGCGCCGCCGCCCGATCCGAGTGCTTTCGCCACCGTCGTCTCGAAGCATACTGCACCGCTGGGCCTCAAGGTGCTGTTCGAGCAGGGCAGGCTGATCGCCGGCAATGCCGGAATCCTCGTGACCTCCGTGATCTACGTCAAGCAGGGCGATGCCAAGACCTTCGTCATCGTCGACGCGGCCATGAACGACCTGATCCGCCCGACGCTCTATGAGGCCTATCATGGCCTGAAGCCGGTGACCGAGCCGGCTCCGGGCGCGCGCCGCATCAAGGCAGACGTGGTCGGCCCGGTCTGCGAATCAGGTGACTATCTCGCACTCGACCGTGACATCCCCGAGGTTCGGCCAGGTGATCTGCTGGCCGTGATGACCGCCGGGGCCTACGGTGCGGTGCAGGCCGGAACTTACAACACGCGCCGGCTTGTGCCCGAGGTCCTTGTCGATGGCGCACGTCACGCAATCGTCCGGCCGCGGCCCGATTACGAGGACGTGATCGGACTGGACCGGATTCCGGCCTGGCTGGCCTGAGGAAAGCATCCCTTCAGGGGTGGTCAAGCCGGTGAGGCATGCTACCTTCAGGATCTGACTGCGCGGCCTCCATCGCGCATGGGAGATCCAGCAAGCCATGGCAGAGCGTCCGGGACCCACCGCTTCACCCACCAGCCATGCGGCTGCGGCAGATGCTGCGGATGATCGTCTTGCCGACATGGTGCGCCGCTCGCGGCTGGCGCTGATCTGGGAGCGCGTCTGGCCCTGCCTCTGGCTGCCGATCTCCGTGGTTCTCGTTTTCCTCACCAGTGCCTGGATCGGCTTCTGGCTGACCATGCCGCCCATGGCGCGCATGGCCGGGATGGCTGCTGCGGCGCTGCTGTTCGTGGCCAGCTTCGCGCCCCTGCTGCGTCTGCGCTGGCCCACCGATGCGGACGCACTGGCGCGGCTCGACCGCACCGCGGCCGCTGGCCACCGCCCGGCAAGCTCGGTGCGGGACACCCTGGCGCTCGGAGAAAGCGATCCTTTCACGCAAGCTCTCTGGAAAAACCATCTGGCACGCCAGCAGCGTGACCTCGAAGGGCTGGTCGTCAAGGCGCCGGCACCTGGCATGGTGCGGATCGACCGGCTGGCCTTCCGGGCAGCGCCGGTCGTGGCAGCTGTCGCGGCCTTCTTCGTCGCCGGCCCCGAGGCCAGCTACCGGCTGGGCAGCCCGCTCAACTGGACGCAGCCCGCCCCTGCCGCGCCGGCTGTGCGGATCGATGGCTGGATCGACCCACCGTCCTACACCCGCCTGCCCCCGATCATGCTGACCTTCAGCGGAACCGGCGAGGCGATCCGTGCGCCTCATGGCTCGACCATCATCGTGCGGATTGCCGGCGCGCCGGAAGCTGCCATCGAGGCCACCAGCGGCTTGCAGCCCCTGCCCGTGCCCACCGGTGTCCGGCAGGGCATCGAGCGGCGCTTCCTGCTCTCGGCCAGCGGCAGCCTCCGCCTCGGCGGCACGGGCGTGCCGGCCAGCACCGTGCCGGTCGCCATGGTGCCCGACAAGGCCCCAACCATCGCCTTCACCGAAAGCCCGCAGGCTGGCCAGCGCGGCCAGCTGACTGTGGTTTACCGGGCCAGCGACGATTACGGCATTGCCTCCGTCGAAGCCGGCTTCCGGCCCATCATCACCACAGCAAGGCCCGGTGCCCGCCCGTTGATCGACCCGCCGCGCACCGTGCTGCCAAACCCCGGCGAGGCCAGCGGCGAAGCCGACATCAAGACCACGCTGGAATTGGCCGAGCACCCCTGGGCCGGGGCCCGCGTCGCCATGACGCTCACGGCTCGCGACGATGCCGGCCAGGAAGGCAGCAGCGAAGCGCGCGAGGTGACCTTGCCGCAGCGCGCCTTCAACAAGCCCCTGGCCCGCGCGCTGATCGAGCTCCGGCGCTGGCTGGTGCTTGATGTCACCGACCGGCCGCGCGTTCAGACCGCGCTCGATGCCCTGCTGATCGAGCCTGCCGAATACACCAAGGAGGCCGGCGCCTACCTGTCGCTGAAGATCATCACCGAGAAACTCCGCTCGGCACGCGGCGATCCGCGCCTGCTCGAGGTGGTCGATGACCTTTGGCAGCTGGCCCTGCTGCTCGAGGATGGCGACCTCTCGGACGCCGAACGCCAGTTGCGTGCCGCCCAGGACCGGCTGCAACAGGCCATGGAGCGCGGCGCCGATCAGGAGGAGCTGTCGCGCCTGACCCAGGAACTGCGCGAGGCGATGAACCGCTTCATGCGCGAACTGGCCGAGCAGATGCAGCGCGACCAGCAGAATGGCCGCCAGAACGAGATGAGCCAGATGCCGGAGAATTTCCGGACGGTGACGCCGCGCGATCTCAACAACATGCTCAACCGCATTGACGAGTTGAACAAGCGCGGCGAGACCGAAGAGGCCCAGCGCCTCCTCAACGAACTCAACAACATGATGCGCAACCTCCAGCAGGCCAGGCCGGGCCAGATGGACCCGCGCCAGCGCGAGATGCAGAACCAGCTCAGCGAGCTTGATCGCATGACCCGCGAGCAGCAGGAGTTGCGTGACGAGACCTTCCAGGATGGGCAGGAACAGCGCAGCCAGCAGCGCAACCAGCGCGCCAACCCCAACCAGCGCGGCCAGCAGCAGGCGAGGCCCAATCCGGGCCAGCGGCAGCCGGGCCAGCGCGGTCAGCAGGGCCAGCCGCAGGACGGACAAGAGGGACAGGAAGGCCAGCAGGGTCAGCAAGGCCAGCAGGGTCGCGACCAGCTGGCCCAGCGCCAGCAGCAGCTGCGCGACCGCCTGCGCGAAATGCAGCGGCGCATGCAGGGCCAGGGCATGCCGAGCCAACCCGGCCTCGGTGAGGCCGAGCAGGCCATGGGCGAAGCCGAGGGCGCGCTCGGGCAGGGCGACATGGAAGGCGCAGCGCAGGCTCAGGGCCGGGCGCTGGAAGGCCTGCGCAACGGCGCACAGCAACTGGCCCAGCAGATGCAGCAGGAAGGCCAGGGCGAGGGTGAGGGCGAAGGCATGGCCGATGGCGATCCGACGCAAGGTGGCCGCGACCGGGCTGGCAGCCGCCAGACCCAGCAGCGCGACCCGCTCGGGCGCGATGGCCAGCAGCGCGAATCAAGCCGCGGCATCGTCTCCGGCGACACGCGCGTGCCGGGCGAAGCGCCGCAGGTTCGCGCGCGCCGCATCCTCGAAGAGCTTCGCCGCCGCCTCGGCGAGACCTTGCGTCCGCAGGAGGAACTCGAATATCTGGAGCGGCTGCTCAAGCGCCAGTGAAGCTGCACACAGCTTCGCTTCTGCCGCGAAGCCAGCCCGTCTTGCAAAGGCGCGGCAACCGGCTGACAGCGGACAGTCGCTGGCAAAGCTGCCGCGACACCTGGGCGCATGGCCCGCGCTTCGCAAGCCACCGCTTTGAGGATATTGGTTCCCCATGAACATCATTGCCAATTCCGTCGTTCCCGTCGCCGTCGGAGCCGTGGCCGTCGTGCTGCTGCTCGGCCTCATCAACATGATGCGCGGCGGCTCGCCTTCCAAAGCCCAGAACCTGATGCGCCTGAGGGTGCTGTTGCAGTTCGCCGCCCTCGTGCTGATCATGGTCATGTTGTGGTGGCGCGGCGGCTGACTTTCGGGCAAAGCGCCCTATGTCGGGTTCATCATCCCCCAGCATCCGTCAAGCATCCCAGGTGAAGCCGCATGGTCGTTCTCAACCGCATCTACACCCGCACCGGCGACAAGGGCACGACCGCTCTGGGCACCGGTGAACGCAGGCTGAAGTTCGACCTGAGGATCGCCACGTATGGCACCGTCGACGAGACGAATGCCGCGATCGGCATCGCCCGGCTGCACACGGCGCAGGAGGATGCCAACCTCGATGCCATGCTCGGGCGCATCCAGAATGACCTCTTCGATCTCGGTGCCGAACTGGCCACCCCGGACACCGGAAAGAAGCTTGAATGGGAGCCGCTCAGGATCGTCCAGAACCAGGTGGACCGGATCGAGCAGGAGATCGATCTTCTGAACAGCGAGCTTGAGCCGCTGCGCTCGTTCGTGCTGCCGGGCGGCACGCCGGGCTCTGCCTGCCTGCATCTCGCCCGCACCATCTCGCGCCGCGCCGAACGGATGATGGTCGAACTGGCCCAGGTCACCGGCGAGCGCGTCGCCGACCCGGCGCTGAAATACGTCAACCGCCTCTCGGACTTCCTGTTCGTCGCCTCGCGCTATCTCAACAAGAAGGCATCGGGCGACGTACTCTGGGTGCCGGGCAAGAACCGCTGAGCGGACGCCACCAACCCACGGGGAGCACAGGGCACGATGTTCATTCCCCTGCATGACGGCGTGGCCATGCGGCATCTGGCGCAGCCGCTGGTGACCTTCGGCATCATCGGCCTGTGCATCGTCTTGTGGCTGGCCTCCCTGGGCGGCGTGCTGCCCCCGGTCGAGCCCCTGCTGGCCGCAGGCTTCGGCATCATCCCCAAGGTCGTTCTGGGTGATGCCTTCCTGCCCGAGGACCTTGCGCAGGCACCCACCTGGATCACGCCGGTCACAAGCCTGTTCCTGCACGGCAACTGGGCTCATCTCGCCAGCAACATGCTGTTCCTCTGGGTCTTCGGCGACAATGTCGAGGACAGCATGGGGCATCTGCGCTTCATCGTGTTCTTTGTCGCCTGCGGCGTGATGGCGGCTTTCGCCCACGCGCTGATGAATGTTGACTCGATCCAGCCGCTGATCGGCGCGTCCGGCGCAATCTCGGGCGTTATCGCGGCCTATCTGCTGCTGCACCCGCATGTGCGGATCTGGGGCCTCGTGCTGAAGGTGCTGCCGATCGCCGTTCCGGCATGGGCCGCCATTGGGGCCTGGATCGCGGTGCAGATCTTCCAGGGCTTCTGGGGCACCGAGTCCGGCGTGGGCTGGTTCGCCCATCTCGGCGGCCTCCTGGCCGGCCTCGCACTGACACCCTTCTTCGTCCGTCCCGGCATTTCGATCCGTGAACGCTGGGGCCGTTGAGGCCGCACGGGGCGGGGCTTCAAAGGCGCATTTTGCGCAGCCCGGATGCGACCCAACACGCCGTTGACAATCAAATGAGCGTCGCTAGGGTCGCGACCTTGGAAAACACGTCCGGACAGGGCGTTGCTGGCGGTCATCGCCGCAACGCTGCAACCGGCTCAGGTGGTGGAAGCTCATGAAAATCCTCGTGCCCGTCAAGCGCGTGGTCGACTACAACGTCAAGATCCGGGTCAAGCCCGATGGTTCGGGCGTCGAACTGGCCAACGTCAAGATGTCGATGAACCCGTTCGACGAGATCGCCGTCGAGGAAGCCATCCGCCTGCGCGAAGCCGGCAAGGCGACCGAGATCTTGGCCGTGTCGATCGGCCCCGCAGGCTCGGCCGAGACCATCCGCACCGCGCTGGCCATGGGTGCCGACCGCGGCATCCACGTCAAGACCGACGCCGTGGTCGAGCCCCTGGCTGTCGCCAAGCTGCTGAAGGCCATCATTGCCACTGAAGCGCCGGGCCTCGTCATCATGGGCAAGCAGGCCATCGACGATGACATGAACGCCACCGGCCAGATGCTGGCAGCCCTCATGGGCTGGCCGCAGGGCACCTTTGCCTTCAAGGTCGCCGTCAATGGCGCGAGCGTGGACGTGACGCGCGAGGTTGATGGCGGCCTCCAGACGGTCGCTCTCACGCTTCCAGCCATCGTGACCACCGATCTGCGCCTCAACGAGCCGCGCTATGCCAGCCTTCCGAACATCATGAAGGCCAAGAAGAAGCCGCTGGACGAAACCTCGCCCGAAGCACTGGGCGTTGAGATCGCGCCACGCCTCAAGGTACTGAAAACCACCGAGCCGCCGACGCGCGTGGCCGGGGTCAAGGTCGGCTCGGCGGCCGAACTCGTTTCCAAGCTCAAGAACGAAGCCGGGGTGCTGTGATGGCGACGCTGCTGATTGCCGAACATGACGGCGCCGTGGTCAAGGATGCCACCGCCAAGGCGTTGACCGCCGCAAAGGCGCTCGGCGGGCCGGTTCATGTGCTGGTGGCCGGGGCCGGCTGCAAGGCCGCTGCCGGCCATGCAGGGAAGCTCGACGGCGTGGCCAAGGTGCTGCTGGCCGACGCGCCGGCCTTCGGCCACATGCTGGCGGAAACCACCGCAGCGCTGGTCGCCTCGCTGGCCGGCAACTACAGCCACATCGTCGCCTCTTCCACGGCCAACGGCAAGAACGTCGCCCCGCGCGTCGCTGCGCTGCTCGATGTGCAGATCATTTCGGATGTGATGAAGGTGCTTGCTCCCGACACGTTCGAGCGCCCGATCTATGCCGGCAATGCCATCCAGACCGTCCAGTCCACCGATGCCATCAAGGTCATGACGATCCGCACGGCCTCGTTCCAGCCAGCAGCCATGACAGGCTCCGCCCCGGTCGAAGCCGTGACCGGTGTCGCCGATCCGGGCCTGTCCGCGTTCAAGGGCGAGGAGGTCGCAGCTTCCGACCGCCCCGAACTGGCCTCCGCCAGGATCGTCATCTCGGGCGGCCGGGCGCTCGGCTCGGCCGAGAACTTCGCCAAGGTGATCGAGCCTGTCGCCGACCGGCTGGGCGCGGCGATGGGTGCGTCCCGCGCCGCCGTCGATGCCGGCTATGCGCCGAATGACTGGCAGGTGGGGCAGACCGGCAAGGTCGTCGCTCCCGAGCTTTACATCGCTGTCGGGATTTCAGGTGCCATTCAGCATCTCGCCGGCATGAAGGACAGCAAGGTCATCGTCGCCATCAACAAGGACGAGGAAGCCCCGATCTTCCAGGTCGCCGACTATGGTCTGGTTGGCGATCTGTTCGCGATCCTGCCAGAGTTGCAGGATGAACTGGCCAAGACAGGCCGCTGAACGGATCGACGGAACACCGCAATGAGCCTGACCATCAACACCCTTGGCATTGTCGGCGCCGGCCAGATGGGCAGCGGCATCGCCCATGTCTGCGCCGCTGCCGGCATCGCGGTGCGTCTCAATGATGTCAACGAAGAGCGCATCAACGGCGCGCTGGCCACGATCAATGGCAACATGGCCCGGCAGGTCGCCAAGGGCTCGATGGACGAGCCGGCCCGGCAGGCCGCTCTTGGCCGGATCACCGGGGCCAGGAGCTTCGATGATCTGGCTGGCTGCGATCTGGTGATCGAGGCCGCCACCGAGAACGAGGAGGTCAAGCGCAGCATCTTCGTGGCGCTGTGCCGCGCCCTGCCGCCCGAGACGCTGCTGGCCACCAACACCTCGTCGATCTCGATCACGCGACTGGCTGCCGCCACCAACAGGCCCGAAAAGTTCATCGGCATCCACTTCATGAACCCGGTGCCGGTCATGCAACTGGTCGAGCTGATCAGGGGCATTGCCACCGAGGATGCCACCTTCGATTCCGCCAAGGCCTTCATCAACCGTCTGGGCAAGACCCTCACGGTCTCGGAGGATTTCCCCGCCTTCATCGTCAACCGCATCCTGCTGCCGATGATCAACGAGGCTGTCTACACGCTCTATGAGGGCGTCGGCTCGGTGGAATCGATCGACACCGCCATGCGGCTGGGCGCCAATCACCCGATGGGCCCGCTCCAGTTGGCCGATTTCATCGGTCTCGACACCTGCCTCTCGGTGATGCAGGTGCTGCATGATGGCCTGGCCGACTCCAAGTATCGCCCCTGCCCTCTGCTGGTGAAGTATGTCGAAGCCGGCTGGCTCGGCCGCAAGACCAAGCGTGGCTTTTACGATTATCGCGGCGACAAGCCGGTTCCGACCCGGTGAATACAGCCCGGCCAGCCTTGCGTCTGGCTGGCTGGCTTCACAACGCTGTCATCTTCAGCCTACATTTGTCACGTGATGGGATCGATGGTGATTCCATGCAGGACACTTGGAGTGGCGTGCGTTGACCGTGCACGTATCACCGATGGTCTCGCCGGACTCATGTCCGGCTCTGGTGCTCAATGCCGATTTCCGGCCTCTGAGCTATTACCCGCTCTCGCTCTGGAGCTGGCAGGACACGCTGAAGGCCGTGTTCATGGACCGCGTCAACATCGTCTCCGAATATGACCGTGTGGTGCGCTCGCCGAGCTTCTCCTTCCGGCTGCCCTCGGTGGTCTGCCTCAAGACCTTTGTGAAGCCCTCGCGCCATCCGGCCTTCACCCGCTTCAACGTCTTCCTGCGGGATCGCTTCAGCTGCCAGTACTGCACGGCGCGGGAGGAACTGACCTTCGACCATGTCATTCCGCGCTCCAAGGGCGGACTTACCACATGGGAGAATGTTGTGGCCGCCTGCTCCCCGTGCAATTTGCGCAAGGGCGACAAGCTGCCTGCCGAGGCGCAGATGCATCCGCTGCAAAAGCCCTATGCCCCCACGGTCAACGACCTGCACCGGGCCGGCAAGCTGTTCCCGCCGAACTTCCTGCACGACAGCTGGATGGACTATCTTTATTGGGACAGCGAACTCGAACCCTGAGCCGTCCGGGTTTCGGATGATGTTCGCGGTCAGCCCCGCTCGCGCCAGGCGGCAAGGCCCGCCAGCAGCGCAAGGAACGCCGAGAACACGGCATTCCAGCCAGCCAGAGACAGCCCCGCCAGCCGCCATGCCGCCTCAGTGCAGCTCACCACGCGCGTGGTCTGCAGCTGCTTCATGAAATCCTGCATCGAGCCGGCAGTCGGCAGGGCCGTTCCGCCACAATCGCTGGGGCCAACAAGCCAGCCCCACTCCACCCCGGCATGATAGCCGCCCATGGTGGCCGAAATCACGAACAGGCCAGCGAGCAGCCACAGCGCCAGCCGTGATGCTTGTTTCCGATGGGCCTCGCCCGCGAAGGACGCAAGCGCCAGCCCGGCCAGCCCCACCACCAGCGCGGCATAGTGCGGCCATCGCTGTTCGAGGCACAGCTTGCAGGGCAGAAGCCCGATCACGAGCTGGAAATACCACGCACCCGCCAGCAGGCTCGCCGAAGCCGCCACCAGCAGCGCCAGCGCCGGCACGGGGCGCAAGGCGCGCAGCCGGCGATTCGGGATGGTAGAGGAGGCTGGTATCATGCCCTGTCCTATACCAAGTTCCGCACCGGCTGGAATGACGTTTGTGGCATCAGACCAAGAGCCAGGTCGCAGAATCCGCATGGGTCTGCAGGCCCCTCGGGCCATCCCCGAGCGGGCCGGCATGTCGCGGCCAAAGGCACCCGAATATGCACGACATGGTGATAAGCCACTGGACGCGCACGCCGCAACATGGCATCGACCGGGCTGATGGTGACATCGCGGCGGCAAGGCTTTCAGGAGCCTGGACGCGAGCGGCATGAGGTCCACGCGGGCGTGGCGAAACGGTAGACGCAGCGGACTCAAAATCCGCCGTAGCAATACGTGTCGGTTCGAGTCCGACCGCCCGCACCACCTCTCCCCATCTGGCCGAAAGGGCATGGCGGAAGCAACACCGGGGCATCAGCCGGCGCCCTCGCAAGTCGGCCTCGCCGAGTTCTGACAGCAGCAGACCGATCGCAGCCATGAAAGGCCGCCCATAGCTGCCCGTGGGGCAGGATCCCGGTGCGCCAACGACCGGGGGCATGCCCCCGGCGCTCAGGCATCATTCGGCAGCGGGTTCCGCAGCCGGCTCGTCACGCTTCTTCGGCGGGCGGCCGCGCTTGCGCGGAGCCGGCTCGCCGGATGCGGCCATGTCGGCCACGGCAGGCTTGGCCACCGCGCGCGCGGCAACCGGCCTGGCAGCCGGCTCTGGCGCAGGGATGCTGCGGGTCGGAGCAGTCAGGAAAGCCGGCAGGGCTGCGGCATCGCCAGCATCGGCAACGGGGCGCGGGGCGCGATCATCCCGGTCGCGTCGCGGCCTGTCATCGCGCGGCCGATCATCGCGAGCCCGTGCCTCGACGGGACGCGGCTCGAAAGGACGCTCCTCGCGGGGCTGCTCCTCGCGGGAGCGATCCTCGCGCGGACGATCATCACGGGGTCGCTCGTCTCTTGGCCGGTCATCTCTTGGTCGGTCGTCCCTCGGGCGATCGTCACGCGGCCGGTCGTCGCGATAGCGGTCCTCACGGGGACGGTCGTAGCGGGGCCGGTCGCCCTGTGGACGATCATCTCGGGAACGATCCTCACGGGGACGATCGTCTCTTGGGCGATCATCTCTTGGGCGATCATCGCGTGCACGATCTTCTCTTGGCCGGTCGCCCTGTGGACGATCGAAGCGCCTGTCATTGCGGTCGCGCTCGGGGCGGCCATTGCGGTCAAACCGGCGTGGTTGCTGGTTGCGGTCCTGCCCGCGATCCACCTCGGGGCGGCGCTCGCTCTCGTCGCCATCCTCCGCACCATCGACGGTTTCGCCTTCGGCGCGCACGCTGGCAGGGCTGGACGCGGCCTCGTTGCCATCGTCGTCCTCGTCGCCATCCTCGTCCTGCTCGTCCTGCCCGAAGGTGCGGGCCGGCCGGTAGCTATCGCCGAACTGGAGGCGCATCTGTTCATGTGCTGCCATCACGATGCGCACATAGTGCTCGGCGTGCTGGTAATAGCTCTCCGCAGCAACGGGGTCGCCGCTGGTATGCGCATCGCGGGCGAGCTGCATGTATTTCTCGGCGATGGTCTGGGCATTACCCCTGACCTTCACATCCGGACCATTCGACTCATAGGAGCGGGTCAACGGATTGGGTGTCTTGTTGCTGCCGTTGTTGTTGCCGCCACCGCTACCAGTGTTGCGGTTGCGGCCACGCATGCGCCGGTTCTGGCCTGGTCTCATCGACGATATCTCTTGATCGATCTGGCAGCCGGCTGATTGCACGACAGAATGTGGCCCCCGCGGCGGACTGCCTCGCCGGTCGGGGTCGTCAAGAGCTGGACTGGCTGCAAAAGCACAACGGCCTGGCTGATTGAAGACATCACACGCTGATTCCAGTGGAGACCGCTTCAGGTCTCGCACGCCTCACGGTTCGCTTGCGCCAAACCATTCCGGCGATGTTGTGTTGCTTGCGCTGCTCGACCGGCCCTGAAGCTCGCCCCGGAAAGGCCTGCCCCTCGGTCCGGGTCTTGATCGACCAGGCGAAACTGCCTCCAGCTCGCCATGCGCTTCAATGTCTTAGCTGTTTTGTCCGGCCGCGCCAAGCAAAAACAACCACGAGGTCAGGACGTCCACAGCCCGATGGCGCGCACATGTCCGCCGAGGTCGCGCCGCGTGCTGATCAGGGAAAATCCCGCCTCCCGGGCAAGGTCCGAGACATCGCCTTCCTGGCCTGCGCCGATCTCCAGCACGGCTCCTCCGCCAGGAGCGATCAGCCCCGCCAGGGCCGGAATGATGACCCGGTAGGCATCGAGCCCGTCCGGCCCGCCATCGAGGGCCAGACGGGGGTCATGGCTGCGCACTTCGGGGGCCAGTGCCGCGATCTCCCCCGCCGGGATGTAGGGCGGATTGGAGATCACCAGATCAAAGCCGGCCCGGCGCTCAGCCTCGCGCACGGCTGCTGTCCACGAGCCGGTGCGGAAGGTGCTGCGCCCGGCAAGTCCGTTCAGCGCCGCATTGGCCGATGCGGTGCGCACCGCATCGTCGCTCAGATCGATGCCGAGGCCGCGCGCCATGGTCCATTCGCTGAGCAGGGCCAGCAGCAGACAACCGCTCCCGGTTCCAAGGTCCAGCAAGCGCAAGGCCTCGCCCCGCCGCGCCTCGAACCGCGACAGTGCTTCCTCGATCAGCGCCTCGCTGTCATGGCGCGGCTCAAGCGTGCCCACTGAAAGCCGGATCGGCAGGCACCAGAACAGGCGCTGCCCCCTGATACGCCCCACCGGCTCGCCAGCCAGCCGGCGCACCACAAGGCCCTCCAGCCGCGCCGCCGCTCCGGCATCCAGCGACTCGCCAGCCCCTGTGATCAGGTCCAGCGGCGCAAGCCCGGTTGCCTCCAGCAGCAGCGCACGCGCGTCGGCCTCAGGCTCGTCGATGCCCCCCGCCGCCAGCCGGTCTCGCACCTGCCTCAGCATCACGGCGCGGCTTGGCACGGGCTGCATGGTTCAGGCCGCACCCTGCTGTTCGGCCAGTTGCTCGGCCTGGCGCGCAGCTGCCAGCGCATCCAGCATCTCCTCGAGCACCAGCCCCTGCATCATCTCGTCGAGCTTGTAGAGCGTGAAGCCGATGCGGTGGTCGGTCACCCGGCCTTGCGGGAAATTGTAGGTGCGGATGCGTTCCGAACGGTCGCCGGAACCCACCTGCGAGCGCCGGTCCGCCGCCCGGCTCTGGTCGATCCGGATGCGCTCGGCGTCGAACAGCCTGGCCTTGAGCAACGCGATGGCGCGAGCCTTGTTCTTGTGCTGCGAGCGCTCATCCTGCACCAGCACCACGATGCCGCTCGGCAGATGCGTGATCCTGACGGCGGAGTCGGTCTTGTTGACGTGCTGGCCGCCCGCGCCCTGCGAGCGCATCGTGTCGATCTTCAGGTCGGCATCGTTCAGCACCACATCGATGTCCTCGGCCAGCGGCAGCACGGCGACGGTGGCCGCCGAGGTGTGGATGCGCCCCTGCGCCTCGGTGTCGGGCACGCGCTGCACGCGGTGCACACCGCTCTCGAAGCGCAGCCGCCCATAGACGCCGCTGCCGGAAATCTCGGCGACGATCTCCTTGTAGCCACCCATGGTCCCTTCGCTCTCGGACAGGATCTCGACGCTCCAGCGCTGCGCTTGGGCATAGCGCGCATACATCCGGAACAGGTCGCCGGCGAACAGCGCGGCCTCATCTCCGCCGGTGCCAGCCCGGATTTCAAGGATGGCACCACGGGCGTCGGCAGCATCCTTCGGCAGGAGCGCCAGCAGCAGGTCCCGCTCCTGTGTCCCGCGCAAGTCGGTCAGTTCTTGAATCTCCTCCATGGCCAGCATGCGGTATTCCGGCTCACTGGTCGGGTCATCGAGGATGACCTGGGCTTCCGCAAGGGCAGTCGTGGTGTGTTGCCAGGCCTTGATCACGCCCACAACCGGCTCAAGCTCGGCCATCTCCCTCGAGAGGGCCACCAGCGTCTTCGGGTCCGGATTGGCCGCAAGCACATCCCCGGCGATCTGGTAGCGCGCGAGGATGGCGTCGAGCCTGTGCTGGGGAAGATTGTAGGACATGATTTCCGGGTTTGCACGATCAGGGCGGCGAAGGATTGGGCATGGCGTGCCAGCATTCCAGCCGGCGATGAGCCACATCTAGAGCGGCACGTCATGTTCGGCAGCAAAAGCCTTCAGCGCGGGCCTCAGTGAGGCGATGCCGCTGACATCGGCCAACAGCTTGTCCATCTGGCCGCGCGCTGCGGCCGCATTCAGCTTCAGGGTCATCGCCTTGATCGGCCCGACTGATGAAGGCGTCATCGAGAACGAGCGGAAGCCGAGGGCGATCAGGGCCAACGCCTCGATCGGCCGGCCGCCCATCTCGCCGCACACGGTAACCGGGCAATGAGCCTTGCGTCCCGCATCGGCGATGCACTTCAGCGCCCTGAGCGCCCCTGCCGAGAGAGGATCGAAGCGGTCCGCGACGAAGCGGTTCTCTCGGTCGGCCGCGAACAGGAACTGCATCAGATCGTTGGAGCCGACCGAGAGGAAATCGGCCTCGCGTGCGATCTCGTCGATCTCGAACAGCAAGGATGGAACCTCGACCATCACGCCGAGCGCCAGTGAGGCGGGCCGCGCCCGGTCATGGCGGTCCAGATGCGCCAGTTCGCGCTGCACGATCGCACGGGCGCGGACGAACTCGTCGACCGTGGCGACCATCGGGAACATGATCTTGAGATGGCGCTTCTCGCCGGCTCGGAGCAGCGCCCGCAACTGCGAGCGCAACAGGCCCGGCCGGTCAAGACCGATCCGGATCGCACGCCAACCCAGCGCCGGGTTCTCCTCCTCGACGCGGCGCATGTAGGGCAGGATCTTGTCCCCGCCGATATCGAGCGTGCGGAAGGTCACGGTCTTGTCGCCAACCGCTTCCAGCGCGGCGAGATAGAGCTGCTGCTGCTCGGCCGTGGTCGGCATCCGCGCCGCTACCATGAATTGCAGTTCGGTGCGGAACAGGCCGATGCCGGCAGCGCCGGTTTCCTCCAGGTGCGGCAGGTCGACCAGAAGGCCGGCATTGAGCTTGATGTCGATCGCCTCGCCATCGCGCGTGACCGCAGCGACATCGCGGAGCTTGCGGTATTGCTCCTGGCGACGCGCCCTCAGCCGCGCCTTTTCCTTGTAGACGTTCTCGACATCGGCCGGCGGCCTGATCTGCACCTCGCCGGTGGAGCCGTCGACAATCATCGCATCGCCCTGCTCGACCAGCGCGGTGATGTTCTCGATCTCGCTGACCGCAGGAATGCCCAGCGCACGGGCCACGATGGCCACATGGCTGCTCGGGCCGCCCTCTTCCAGCACCAGCCCGCGCAGCCGTGCCCGGTCATAGTCGAGCAGCGCGGCCGGGCCCATGTTGCGCGCCACGATGATGGCATTCTCCGGCAACTGGTCGCGCGCGATGGTGAGGTCCGCCCCGACCAGGATGTGCAGCAGCCGGTTGGCGAGATCCTCAAGATCGTGAAGCCGCTCGCGCAGGTAAGGGTCCGTCTGGCGCAGCATGCGCGCCCGCGTGTCCGACTGGACCCGCTCGACGGCTGCCTCGGCGGTCAGCCCTGACAGCACCGCATCGCGCATGCGCCTGAGCCAGCCCTGGTCATGGGCAAACATGCGGAAGGTTTCGAGCACCTCCTTGTGCTCGCCGCCATGGGAGACATCGCCCCGCTCGATCAGTTCGTCGATGGTCTTGCGCAGGGCGCTGATCGCCTCTTCGAGCCGCTTGACCTCGGCTTCCGGGCTTTCCGCGATCAGGTTCTTGATCACCACGCGCGGCTCATGCAGCACCACGTGCCCGAGGCCCACGCCATCGGCCAGCGAGACGCCCTTCTCGTGCATCGGGCGGCGCGGGCCGGCACTCTCGCCATTGGCCGCGAGCGACTGCATGCCGCCCTGGGCAATGAGTTCGGCCAGCACCATCGAGACGGTTTGCAGCGCCTCCATTTCCTCGTCGGTGTAAGCTCGCGTCGCGGTGTTCTGCACCACCAGCACACCCAGCGTCGCGCCGGCCCTGAGGATCGGCACGCCGAGGAAGGAGCGGTAGATCTCCTCGCCCGTCTCAGGCTTGTAGGAGAACGAGGGATGCGATTGCGCATCCGACAGCGCGAGCGCTTCCGCCTCGCGCGCGATCAGGCCGACCAGCCCTTCGCCGGCCTTCATGGTGGTCAGGTGCACGGCCTCGCGCTTCAGACCTTCGGTGGCGAACAGTTCGAGAGCCTTGTCATCGCGCTGCACGTAGATCGAGCAGACCTCCGCCACCATGTTCGAGGCGATCAGGATGACGATCCGGTCGAACTTTTCCTGCGGCAGGGTGGGTTGCGCCATCACCTCGCGGAGGCGGCGCAGCAGCACGCGCGGTCCTCCAAAGGTTGTTGGCATCGGCAAGGCCTCCCGGGCTGTCGCGGTCGCAAGGCGCCGCCCGCTCCGAACCCCGACTCTGCTGCCTTCTAACTGCCGTTGCCGGCCTTCTGCAAGGGCCAGAGGGCCTTCGGGCCCCAGAACCGGCAAAGCAATGTGTGTCTGGCGCTCCGGGCGCGACCTAGCCGGCCTTCTCGCCGGCGCTGGCCTCGATGGTGCGGAGCGCATCCGCCAGCCTTGCCTTGGCGCTGCCCGGCTTCAGCGGGCGCTGCTGGCTTTCGTGGTGCGCCCAGCCGGACAGCCAGATCATCTCGAAACTGGCCCTGACCTTGCCGTCGGGATCGCTGAAGCGCTCGGCATAGATCGCCATGGCCCGCAGCAGGGTTCCCCGTCGCAGGGGCTGGCGGCGGCGGGCCCGCAGCGCATTGGTCAGGCCCATGGCCCTGAGGTCCTGCAACAACCCCAGCGGATCGGAATAGCGCACCATGACGGGCTCGACATCGGTCACGGGCAGGGCAAAGCCCGCTCTTTGCAGCAAGGAGCCGGCATCGCGAACATCGGCAAACGGCGAGACGCGCGGCGAAAGCCCGCCCTCCAGTTCGCTCTCCGCCGCCGCCAGCGACTGGCGCAGTTCGGTCAGCGTCGCGCCGCCGAACAGGCATCCGATGAACAGCCCATCCGGCTTCAACGCACGCCGGACCTGCACCAGGGCACCTGGCAGATCATTGACCGATTGCAGCGCCAGCAGCGAGGTCACCAGCGAGAGCGACGCATCGGCGAAGGGCAGGCGCTCCTCGTCCGCCACCATGTCCATCCGCCCGCCCATCGCGACCGGCGCTGCCCGGACCACCAGCTCAGTGCCGGTTCGTTCCACGAGCAGCCGGGCGGCGGCATCCGTCGCCGTGCCGAGATCGACCGCGACCGGAAACTCCCGCGTGATCGCGGCAAGGCGCTCGGCCAGATCGTCGGCTGCGCGCTGGATCAGGAAATCGGCGAAACCGATGCGCTCCGCCCGTAGCAGCCGACGGCGCATCAGATCCCGGTCGAACAGGGCCAGCGGCTCACTCAAGGGGGTCTCCTTCGCGATGGACAGCATATGGCCTGCCCCGCCCGCCCGGTCAAAGGGCACCTTGCCCCCGCGACGCGATGCGATCTGCATGCTAGTGTCGGAGCCATGCGCATGATCAGCCAGCAAGAGGACGCGACATGGACGCCCCATGGGCTGCGGTCCGAGCGCATAGCCGGCGATACCCGACCTGACAACGCCGATCCCATTCCTTCCGCAGCACGCTGGATCTGGGCGGGGCCCTGATCTCGCCGGCGGCTATGGCCGATCCGCCCGTGTCCAGAGCGCCCGCGCCGTCTGCGGCTATGACGAGACCGCAAGGGCGCTGGTGCAACGGCTGAAATATGGCGACAGGATCAAACTGGCGCTGACCATGGGCCGGATGATGGCGCTGTCCGGGCGCGAATTGCTGGCCAATACTGGCCTGATCGTGCCGGTGCCGCTGCATCGCTTCAGGCTCTGGCGGCGACGCTTCAACCAGGCCGCAGCCCTCGCCGCGGTGGTGGCCGGGTTGAGGGGACTCCATGTCGATCTGACGGTGCTGGCGCGCGTCCGGCGCACCCGCCCGCAGGTCGGGCTCAGCCGCAACGAGCGGGCCGGGAACCTGCAAGGTGCGCTGCACCCGGCAGCCGGTGCGCGCCACCGCATAGAGGGCCGCCGCGTGCTGCTGATCGACGACGTGCTGATCACCGGTTCGACCGCCAATGCCTCGGCGTGGACGCTGCTGCGCGGCGGGGCAAGCGCGGTCGATCTGCTCACTTTCACCCGTGTCATCCCCGGATCGTGAGGCCCGCGCGCGGCGGCACACCTTGAGACAAGCCGTCGCCTGCCTCATATGGTGAAGAACAAGGAGCGTTCCCCCCATGCCTGCCGTGACGATCTACACGAAATCCTGGTGCCCTTACTGCTCGGCTGCGAAGGATCTGCTGGTGCGCAAGAATGTGAGCTTCACCGAGTTCGACATCACCGGGAAGGCGGATCTGCGCGACGAGATGGTGCGCCGTTCGGGCCGTGCCACGGTGCCGCAGATCTTCATCGGCGAGGCCCATGTCGGTGGCTGCGATGATCTGTATGCGCTCGACCAGAGCGGTGCGCTCAACCCCATGCTGGCTGGTTGACAACCGTGGCGGGCCCCTCGCGATGATCAGGTTCGCGCTTGTCTGCGATCACGGCCATGGCTTCGAAAGCTGGTTCCGCGACAATGCCGCCTATGCCGATCAGGCCGGCGCGGGCCTTGTCACCTGCCCGCATTGCGGCTCGGCCAAGGTCGAGAAGTCGATCATGGCGCCGCACGTGGCGCGCTCGGACAAAGAGAGACACGCAGGTCCTGTCGCTCCGCCTGCGACGCCGGCTGCGCCGGCAGACGGTGCCGGAACGGCGATGACCATGCTGGATCCGGCCGACCTCGCCATGCGCGCCTTGCTGCGTCAATTCCGCCGTCACGTCGAGGCCCACGCCGACAATGTCGGCGGCCGCTTCGCCGAGGAAGCTGTGCTCATGCACCATGGCGAGATTGAACAGCGCCCAATCTATGGCAGCGCCAGCCCTGAGGATGCCCGCATGCTGATCGAGGAAGGCATCGACGTGATGCCACTGCCGACCGCGCCGGATGACCGCAACTGATTGCAGCCCGCTGTGACACGGCAGCCATGGCCCAGCGCCAACGGCAACACAACAATCAGGCTGACGCGGCGTGGTGCATCTGCGTCCTGGCGCGGTCCAACCCGGTGCGAACCTTGTCGAGCGTGGCCACGCGGCAGGTCAGAAGCCTCGCTTGTGCAGTCGCAAGTGCGTCTTCGCCCCGAGGCTGACCGCATCTTCCAGCGCGCGCCATTGACCTTGCGCAACATGCGACGCCGCGCGCCGTCTAGGCTTGTGATGACCCTGACCATCACTCAAAGCCCGGAGAGCTGCCCGTGTCGCATACACCCCATGAACTGGCCGAGGAATTTCCCGAGCACATCGAGCGCATGAAGCAGCTCAAGGCGACACATGCGCACTTTGCGCGCCTTGCCGAGGCCTATCATGAGATCAACCGGGCCATCCACCGGGCGGAAACCCTCATTGAGCCCGTCGATGGCATGACCGAGGAAACCATGCGCAAGCAGCGCCTGCGCCTGAAGGACCAGATCCACGACATGTTGACGGCCTGATCGCGAAAAGCGGTCAGCGTGTGAACCGGCACGCCATCTGCCCCCCGATCGGCTCCGAAGGCTGACCGCGCCCGAATGCCGGTAACCACTGGATACTGTGCCATAAACTTCCAGAGCATCAGGGTCATTGCTGGACACCGAATGGGGCAAACTCCGAGGCTGATTCACATTCATCTGCCGGGGGGAAGAGGCGTGTTGCCAGACCGTCAGCGGCGTAGGCCGGGCGCTTCGATGGCAAGCCCCCGTGCGCGATCGGCGAGGAAAAGCTCGAGTGCGAGATATTCGGCGGAGCCTGGCGGCAACTGGGTAGCGCGGACGCCGAGCGCACAGGCCCTGAGCCGCCGGTGCAGCGAACCGACACCATTCCATTCGAGACGATACGCCGGATAGCCCAACCCGAGCCCGCTGGAGATGACATCGCCACGCAGTCTGCGCCCTGCGTTGTCGTCATGGCATTGGCTGCATGACAGATTGAGTTGGCCCTGACGCAGGCTGTAGAGCCGTGTGCCCTCCGCGAGATGGGCTGCTGCCGCGCCGCTGGTGACCACCGACATGGGCAGGCCTCGCGAGCGGGCCGCGATGGCAGCGGTCAGCGAGAGCAGCGCCTCGCTTTCATAGCCGAATGGCGATTCGCCCTGCCGCTGGCTGCGGCACTGTTCGATGCGCAGTTCAAGATTGAGCAGTGCACCCTCGGCCGACACGGCCGGATAGCGCGTGGCCACACCACGCATGCCTTCAACACTGCCATGACAACCGCCGCAGGATGGCTGTCCTGATGGCGGGGCAGCACGCCACAGCGCCTCGCCCTGCTCCACCCAAAGCCAGCCTGGATGCCGGGCCGGATCGTCCTGCTGGGCGCGCAACTCCGGCGACAGGAATTCGCGCGAGGGCCGGATGTCGCTGGCGAAAGCTGGCTGGACCAGCGCAAACACCAGAACCGCCCATGTTTGGAAGGCGCGACGCCACAGGATTGCACTCCTGGTGAGGCCGTATGCTCCAACGGGCGTGCCTGTGGATGTTCGTCGAGGAAATGGGCCGCATCCCGCCCGGTCGGCGTGCAGGGGCTGATACCAGGAACGCATCGCGCTCAGCTGACGATCAGTGTCTGGACACGGGTGTGTCTCGCCCCGCCATCCTCCAGCCATTCAAAGAGCACAACCCCCGTCTCTGTCGCGACGGTGGTGAAGCTCATGAAGGGGTTCGAAGCAATCCCGGTCGACAATTCCATGCGGAAGACTTCTTCGCCAGCATACGACACGCGGAATGTATGAATGATCTTGCGTGGACTGGGTTTCAAACCGACTGCGTCGATGGCCCGCTCCATGATGTGGCGAGCCAGAACCTTGATTTCGATGATGTCGCCCTTGCTGGCGTTTTGCGGCATGGTGATCCGTGTGGTGAGGTCACTCATGAGCTCAGCCTCCTTCCAGGCAGGCACCGAGGATCACGATGACCTCCTGCTCTGCACGGTGGATCAGGCCGCGTGTCGTCTCTGCCAGCACCACGACCTTCTGCGTCGCTGCCAGTCTGATGCGGGTCGCGACATCGGCCCTGCCCGCCCGATACCCAAGCTGAATCCGCGCCACCACCGGAAATGGGTTCATCTCGGAGAGAATGTGCACCAGACGGATGTGGTCCTCCCGGGTCCACGGACTGTCGACCTTGATGCCCACATCAACCGAGTTGCCATTCTCCGACAATGTCGGGATGTCGAGCGTGATGCCGGAGTTGATCGGCAAGCGACCCGCCAGCAACTCGCGCTCGGTCACTTCGAAGTTGCGGTCGGACTGGGAGCGGTTGATGTTGGCATCGATCCCTTGAGCCAGTGCAAACCCGGTCGGCGACAGCACCAGCCCACCCGCCATCGTGCGCCTTGTGATGCCCTGGCTGCTCATGCCCTCACTCCTTCAGCCCTGACAGGTAGCTGACCACGTCTTCGATCTCCTGCGCGCCGAGCACGGGCCGACCGACATGTCGTGGTTCGACATTCACCAGACCGTATACACGGTAATAGGCCGGCATGATCGCACGGTCGTTCACTTGCGTGGGATCGACCAGCCTCAGTCTAATCTGGCCCGCCGTCAGCCTGAGGCCAACGCCTGCCAGTGGTGGACCAAGTTCGCCCTGAAAGCGCTCGCGCCGGTCGGGAATCGTGTGGCAAATCAGACAATTGCCTGTTTCACGGTTCTTCACGACCGCCTCGCCACGCGTTGCGTCACCAGCCCTGCCTTCCAGCGCGCCCTCGATGCTGTCGCCGGACACCGTGAACGGCACAAGATTCTGCGCCGAAACCGCCCCCGGCAGCAATGCCAGGGCCACGAACCAGAAAGCCCTCACGCGCGCTTGAGATCCTGATCCTTGAGCGGCACTTGCCGGATGCGTTTGCCGGTGGCAGCGAAAATCGCATTCAGCACGGCCGGCGCAGCCACCATGATTGTAGGCTCTCCGACACCGCCCCAGAAACCGCCAGACGGCATCACGATGGTCTCGACGGCAGGCATCTCGGCCAGACGCAGGACATCATAGGTGTCGAAGTTGGTTTCGACGATCGCACCATCCTTTACTGTGCATTCGCCATACAGCAATGCCGACAGCCCATACGAGAAGGAACCCTCGACCTGCATCTCGATCTGCCGTGGATTGACCGCGACGCCGCAATCCGTCGCTGCAACGATGCGGTGGATCTTCAGCTTTCCGGCAGCATCGACGGAGACTTCTGCAGCCGCAGCCACATATGAGCCGAAGCCCATCTGCTGGGCGATGCCACGGAAAACGCCCTGTGGCGCTGGCTTGTCCCAGCCAATGCGCTCAGCCACGGCATTGAGCACGGCGAGATGCTTGGGATGATTGCCCATCAGCTTGCGGCGGAATGCCAGAGGATCCTGACCGGTGGCATGCGCCATCTCGTCCATGAAGCATTCAATGTAGATTGCGTTCTGGTTATGATTGACCCCGCGCCAGAAATGCGGCGGCACGTGGGTGTTGCGCATGGCATGGTCAATCAGCAAGTTCGGAATGGTGTAGCCAAACTGGCTTTCCGCACCGGTTGGGTTGAGGCCCTGGAACGTGGCCGCGTCACGTCCATTCTGCAAGGCAGTCGGGAAGACATAGGCCAGGATGGACTGGCCGGAGATGCGCATGTGCAGGCCAGTCAGATTGCCGGACGCATCGAGACCCGCGCTCATCTTGCACATGGTGACCGGGTGATAGCGGCCCTGCACCATATCTTCCTCGCGCGACCACAGCGTCTTGACCGGCACGCCGGGCACCTGCTTGGCAATGAGCACGGCCTGAGTCAGCCAGTCATGGGTGGTTCGACGGCCAAAGCCACCGCCAAGGTCGATCCGGTGAACATCGCAAGCCGTTTGCGGCAGACCGGCGGCAGCAGCTGTCGCGGCAAGGGCCGCCTCACCATTCTGGGTCGGGCACCAGACATCGCAGCGCGTGGGCGTCCACACCACCGTGGCGTTCATTGGCTCCATCGGCGCATGGTTCTGGAAGGGATAGCCGTAGGTCGCCTCGATCTTGCGCGGAGCGGCCGCAATCGCAGCCTTGGCGTCGCCATTGGTATTGCCGACAAAAGCCTCGCTCGCATTGAGCCCTTCGCGCAGCATGGCCGCGATGGTGTCCGACGAGACGTTGCGGTTCGGCCCGTAGTCCCACTCGACGGGGAGTGCATCAAGTGCGGTCTTTGCTTGCCAGTAGGTGTCGGCGATGACGGCAACGGCGTTGTCACCGGCCTGAACCACGTGCCTGACACCAGCCATGTTCCGCACCTTGGCGGCATCGAATGACTTCACCTTGCCCCCAAAGACAGGGCATTGCTGGCTGGCAGCCAGCAGCATGCCTGGCATCTTCAGGTCGGAGCCATAGACCAGCTTGCCAGTCGTCTTGTCGGCCGTGTCGAGTCTGGGCCGAGAGGTGCCAATGACGGTCCAGTCCTTCGGATCCTTCAGGGTGACGGCGGCAGGCGGAGTCTGTCGGGCGGCAGCGGCCGCCAGTTGTCCATAGCGCAGGGTGCGGCCACTCGGCCTGTGTGTCACCACACTGTCCTTCGCCGCACAATGCTCGGGTGTGGCCTGCCACTCGGCGGCAGCGGCGTGGATCAGCATGACCCGTGCTGTGGCCCCAGCCCGCCGCACGTAGTCCTGGCTCTGGCGGATACCCTGGCTGCCGGCTGTCTGGAAATTGCCCCAGGCGCGGTTGCGGGCCAGTGACTGGCCCGGGGTGACATACTCCGTGACGATCTTCGACCAGTCGCAGTGCAATTCCTCGGCGATCATCTGCACCAGGCCGGTGCGGGTGCCTTGCCCCATTTCCGAGCGCGCCATGCGGATGACCACGGTATCGTCGGGGCGGATCACCACCCAGGCGTTGATCTCGGGCGTTGTCGCAACTGTGGTCGTGGCCTGCGCCAGTGCTTCGCGGCCCGGCAGATGGAAGCCAACGACAAGACCCGCGGCAGCACCCTTGAGCAGTGTGCGACGGGAAGGCTGGGTGTTTTCGGTCATGGTCATGTGCCTGTCCTCAGCCCTGACGTGTCTGCGCAGCTTGCTTGATGCCAGCGCGCACGCGGTTGTAGGTGCCACAGCGGCAAATATTGGTCATTGCAGCGTCGATCTCGGCATCGGTCGGGTTGCGCTTCTCGGCAAGCAGCGCGGCTGCCGCCATGATCATGCCGGACTGGCAGTAGCCGCATTGCGGCACGTCCAGTTCCCGCCATGCCACCTGCACCGGGTGCATGCCATCGGACGACAGACCTTCGATGGTGATGATCTTCTGGGTCGATGTAAAAGCGCTGATCGGCATCGAGCAGGCCCGTACCGGCTGACCATCGACATGCACCGTGCAGGCACCGCATTGTGCGATACCGCAACCATACTTCGTGCCGGTCAGGCCAATCTGTTCGCGCAGAGCCCAAAGGAGTGGCGTATCTGGCGAGGCCGCGACCTCAACCATGCGTCCGTTCACGTTCAATCTCACCATCACCCTGCTCCTGTACCTCTCAGCGCCCGATCGTGGCATGCTCTTGCTGTCAGGTGCAAGCCCGCAGCCGATCAACGTTCTCGCAACACGCCACAGGCCCCACGGTCAGATGGTCTGGTGCGCGCCCCCTGGACTGCTGCCGGTTTCGTGGACACCGAGATCGGGCGTTTCACGAAGCCCGAGGTGGACGCTGGAGAACGTCGGTCTGGGCGTGCGTTCAAGATCGACGCTGTGCGCCTGATCAAGGACCGCAGCGTCGCCCGTTGCAGAGCTGCGCCGGAGCTTTTGATCAGCGCAGATTGCGGACCAGCCATTCGCGCATTTCGGCGATTTCGCGCTCCTGCGCCGCGATGATCTCACCGGCCCACTTCTTGGTCTGCTCGTTCGCTCCGAACTGCAGCACCACTCTCGCCATGTCGATCGCACCCTGATGATGTGGAATCATGCCTCGCACGAAGTCGATATCGGCGTTGCCGCTGAAGGCGATCGCCATGTCGCGATGCATCTTCGCATTTGCTTCTTCGAATGCGCGCTTGGACGGCGTCGCTGCGGTGGACGTCTGACCATGCCCCTGATGGCCCGGGCCTGTCATGGTGCCCATGCCCATGCTCATGCCTTGCCCACCCATCATGTCCCGCATCATCGGAGCCGGCCACCCATTCATCTATCGGCAGGAAGCGCAGCGGCTTCAACGGCCACTTCTCGTAAGTCTCGGCATCCCCTTAACGTGACGGACTAGGATTGCATGGATCGCCAAACCATGCCGGAAATGATTCTTGCAGCAGTGACGCGCCCAGGGCGTCCAAAATTTCAAACGCTTCCGCTTCGACGACTTTCAAAATCCCCAACTCAAGCCCACACAAACGGCAGCACTTTCTTGCCGCCATCGCGGCGTTATCATCATGCCCCATCCGCCACAATCGCTACCTTCATATTCAAGGCGCGCAACACGGCACTGATGGTCTCGAAGCGGGGGTGCGCGCCGGGTGACAGGGCTTTGTAAAGGCTCTCGCGGCCAAGCCCGGCATCCTTGGCAACCTGGGCCATACCCCGCGCCTTGGCGACGTGCGAAAGCGCCGCCAAGAGCACGTCAGGGCTTGCATCTTGCGCGGCGGCTGTCAGGTATTCGGCAATCACCTCATCATTATCCAGATAGTCCGAAATGTCGAACGCGGCATAGGTGACGGTCATGTGTCTTGTTCCTTCAGCACCCGCGCCAATTCCTTGGCCCGTTTGATATCCCGCCCTTGCGAGGCCTTATCGCCACCTGTGAGCAGCAAATAGACCGCCCCATCATGACGCACGAAATAGACCCGGTATCCCGGCCCGTGGTGTATCCGCATTTCTGACACGCCCTCACCGACCGGCGCGCAATCACCGAAGTTGCCAAGTGTCGCGCTGGCCAGCCGCGCCAGAATGCGGGCCTTGCCCTTGTGATCTGCCAATGCGCACAACCAGCTATCAAAGACAGATGACCGAACCAGCGTGACCATAAGCGCTTGTATCCGAATGACTACAGGCTGTCAAAGTGGTTCACCCGCGATTCAGCGGAATGACCTTCGCACCATCCCGCAACGCATCCAGATGGTCTGCCCACCATTGACCCATGGTGACTCGCTCTTGCCAGTGTTCGCCGCGTGCACAGGCCCGCCGAACGGCATCGGCCTGTTGGTGCACCAAGGCCCGTTCGATGGCATCGGGGTTGGATCTGCCGCTTTCGTTCAGCAAGGATGAGGCCGCCGCGTGGAAGCCGTGTGAGGTTATGTCATCCTGCGAATAGCCCGTGCGCGTCAAAGCCGCGTTCATGGTGTTCTCGCTGATGGGCCGCGTCGCTGTGCGAAGGCCAGGTAGCACCAGCGCACCATGGACAGTGTAGCGCTTCAAGCCTTCAGGGATGACCAGCGCCTGCCTTGGCAGTGGCACCCGGTGTTCGCGGCGCATCTTGGCGCGGCTGGCCGGAATGGTCCAAAGCGCATTGGCAAGGTCAAACTCGTGCCATTCAGCCAAGGGCAGTTCACCCGGCCTCGGAAACAGAATGTCCATCAGCTTCAATGCGGCAAAGGTCGTGGGCTGGCCTTCGAAGGCTTTGATTGCCCGGAGCAATGCGCCAAGCTCTTTCGGCTCGGTGATGGCAACCCGGTGCTTCACGGTCGGGGCCGTCAATGCACCACGCAGCGCGAACGTCGGATCGTTGGTGGCGCGGGCCGTCGCGATGGCAAAACGGAACAACTCTCCAATGGTAGTACGCAATCGCTTGGCAGTTTCCAGCCGGCCCTTGCCTTCAACCTTGCGCAAGACAGACAGCACTTCCGGTGCCGTTTTCTCGGAAATGGGCCGGTTGCCGAGCGCGGCATTGGCCAGTCTATGCCGCGGTTCAGGCTTGCTGGGCGTGTTCGACGCTTTGCCTTCGTTAGGCTTCTTGGCCAGCACCCCGGAAGCAATCTTCTGGAATGTCTGACCTTGCACTTCGATGGCCAGCGCCTTGTCAGTCTGTTTCTGGATCGACGGATCGCGGCGCATGGCCAAAAGGCTCTTGGCCTCTTCCCGCTTCGCGCGCGCTTCCGAAAGGCCAACAGAAGGGTAGCGCCCGATTGATAGCTTTTTCTGCTTCCCGTCAAACCGGTAGGCCAGCCTCCAGAGTTTCGAGCCGTTCGGCATGATCCAGAATTGCAGCCGGCCGCCATCGGACAGCTTTTGAATGGAATCAGTCGGCTTGGCAGAGCGCAGCGCAACGTCTGTCAGGGGCAAGTGTTGGCCTCGTTGCGCGGGCCGCGCTGGCCCGGCCAACAGAAAGGCCAACAAACAAGACGGGTATCAACGTGCCCCGGCGAACGCGGGTGACATTGAAAGTCCCAGATTCCGGCAAAAAAAATCCCCTAAATCGGCCTTTTCTAGGCTGATTTGAACGTCTGCGAAGAGGGGGATGGTGCCGCTTGAGGGATTCGAACCTCCGACCCCCTCATTACGAATGAGGTGCTCTACCAGCTGAGCTAAAGCGGCAATAAAGCGGCGAATAGCAGCCGGCACCGCCCTTGGCAAGCGTGCGTCCCCGCGGCGGTCAGCCGCTCAGTTCGGCGGCGCGCTGCCGGGCTGCGGCCACGGCGCGGCACATCAGCGGCCTCATCCCGTTTTCGGCCATGAGCACATCGAGCGCCGCCGCCGTGGTGCCGCCCGGCGAGGTCACGTTCTGGCGCAAGATGGCCGGATCGAGCGGCGAGCGATGCAGCAGCTCGCCCGCGCCCTCGATCGTGCCGCGCGCCAGCCGCGCCGCGACATCGGCGGGAAGGCCGGCGGCAATTCCAGCCTCGGTGAGGCACTCCACCAGAAAGAAGACATAGGCCGGGCCAGAGCCGGACACCGCCGTCACAGCGTCAATGAACTCTTCTCCCGGCACCCATTCCACCTGGCCGATGCCCGACAGGAGCGCGGTCGTCATCGCCCGCTGCGCCGGTGTGACGGCGGCGCTGGCCGCCAACCCGGTGACCCCGCGCTGCACCGAGGCCGGCAGGTTCGGCATGGCACGCACGAAGGCCCGGGCCCCGGGCGCACGCGCTTCGAGATTGGCAATGGTCTTGCCGGCCAGGATGGAAATCACCAGCGTGCCCGGCCCGGCAAGACCGGCAAGAGCTGGCGCGGCGGCATCGAGCATCTGCGGCTTGATGCCGAGCACCAGAACGTCAGGCGGCGCTATGTCGGCGAGCGGCAGGTTGAGCCTGAAGCCGTGCCGGGATGCCAACGCGCCAAGGGCCTCGTCGGCGTTCGGGTCCAGCACCGTCAGCGCCGCGCCCGTCAGGCCTGCGTGAAGCCAGCCTTCCAGCATGGCTCCGCCCATCTTGCCGGCCCCCATCAGGACGAGGCTGTTCGGAAACGCTGTGCTGGTCATCGCATGAACTCGGCAGGCAGAGGGCAGCGCAGACGCGCGGATGACCTCCTGTGGGAAGACTGGCGTCGCCGCTCGCCCTGGAGGCTGCTGGCTGCGCCGACGCAGGCCGGCGCGGCCGTCAGGCTTCGCCGACGCATTCCATCATCGAGCAATCCAGTGCCTCGCGGGCCGACTTTCCGGCCCAGAGCACGAACTGGAAGGCCTGATAGTGGCGCTCGCAGGTTTCGACTGCCGACTTGATCATCATGCCGGCCTGCTCATCGGTGGGTTCGGCCCCTCCGGACAGCAGCAGCGAGTGCCGGAACATCACCACGTTCTCGGAACTCCAGAAGTCGAAATGGCCGAGCCAGAGCTGTTCGTTGATCAGCGAGATCAGCGTCACGACCTCGGTCTTGCGCCGGTCCGGCACCTTGAGGTCGAAGGCGGAGGCAACGTGCATGGCCTCCATCTGGTCAAGCCAGGTCACGGCGACCTGATACTCGGCCCAGTTGCCGGCCACGTTGACCGAGATTTCATCCTCGCCATCGCGGTCGAAGCTCCAGTCGTTGAGGGCGGCCAGGCGCTCGATGACATCGAGCGGATGGTTGGCGCGATCAAGATCATGTTCAAGGTCCAGCACAGACAGCCAGCTCCTCAGGAGGGATCAAACGCAGGTGAACGCATCAGCGCAACAGGCTCGGCAAGGGCACGCTCCTCGACACGGGCACGCTCGAAGACGGGCACGCACACGCGACCATGAAATCGGCACCGGCAGGGGCTGCTGGCGACCGGTCGTTCGACGGCTTTGAAAAATAAGCCGAATCACCTCTTGCACTGACCATAGATCGGTTTGCGGGATCGGAGAATCCCCCTCGCGACCGCTGGTCAACGGCACATGCGTCGTGGATTCGGATGGCTGCAACAATGGCCGCAGCGATTCGTCCACAGCCCTTCGCTGTGGATGACGGCCTCAGCCCAGCGCGATGGCCGAGATCAGCCGGCCATAGTCAGGTTCGGCCCGGTGCGTGGTCATGCGGTAGCTGAAGAAGCGGGCCGGGTCCGAATAGGTGCACAGCCCCAGATCGACGAAGCGGCCCACGCCGGCCTCTGCAAAGCGGGCAGCGATGAAGGCCGGCAGGTCGAACATCGCATGGCCATCCCGCTCCGACGGCCGGAAGAAGCGGCTGAAGCCGGCATCGGCGGCCACGAACCGCGCCACGAATTCCGGCCCGACCTCGTAGGCTTGCGGCCCGATCGTCGGACCAAGCACGGCGGTGATGGCCCGGCGCCGCGCACCCAGCCCCTCCATGGCAACCAGCGTGGCCTCGATGATGCCGCCGAAGGCCCCTTTCCATCCGGCATGGGCGGCGCCGACGACCCCGGCCTCGCCATCGGCAAACAGGATCGGCCCGCAATCAGCGGTCGAGATGCCGAGACCGAGGCCTGGTGTTCGTGTCACCATCGCGTCGGCTTTGGGCCGCTCGCCGGGCCATGCCCCCTCGGCAACGACGACATCAGGCGAGTGGACCTGGTAAAGACTGAGCAGGAGCTCCGGCGCAATGGTGATCACACCTGCCATGCGGCGACGGTTCTCAAGGATGTGGGCCGGATCGTCCTGCGAGCCAAGACCGCCATTCAGCGAAGCATAGAGCCCTCCCGACACCCCGCCTTGCCGGGTGAAGAAGGCATGACGGATACCGGGCAAGGCCGCAAGGTCAGGCGCAGTGATCGGCTGAACCGTCGGCGCAAGGGTCGGCGCAAGGGTCGGCGCAAGAGTCGTCATGGGGTGGCTTTCGCGTGGCGGGGCTGCGCCTGGGACCTCACTCGCCCGCAGCGTCCGCGCTGTCAAATCCGGGGAGAAGGCCAAGACGGGGACCGGTGATGGCAATCGCCTTGAACAGTGTTCCCATGGCGGTGGGCGCGAGCCCCTTCATGCCGGCGAGGCGCTCAGTGGCGGCGGCGATGGCGGCGGCCTGCGACGGGGTGGCGTGACGCATCAGCGCCTCGGCGCGCTCGGCGAGGCCGAGGCGTGCCAGAAACACGCCCTGCGCGACCGGGCCATGGACCCGCGCCTTGTGTGCCACGGCAACAGCCTTCACCCGAGCGAACTGCACCTGCGTGGTCAGGTCGGCCTGCCCCGGCTCGGCCAGCGGATCGACGAAGCGGTGGCGCTGCACCGCCTGCAAGGTGTCGCCGGTCCCGGCCTCGGTGGCACCGTAGTCGATCAGCAGGGCAGCGCCACCCTGGCTGGCGACGTGGGCTGCGAGCGTTCCCACGAGCGCATCTGCGGCCTGCGGCACTTCCAGCACGGTGCCGGCTGGCAACAGCGCGCCGAGGCCGGCCGTGGCCCCCGGGGCCAGGCCGAAGCAAAGGGCGCCATCGGCGGAAAGCCCGACCAGCCGCTCACGCCAGCCATCGGGCGTGGCGATGAACTGGCGCACCGGCAACGCATCCAGCAATTCGTTGGCGAGGATGATCACCGGCCCGTCCAGCACATGCTCGACGCGTTCGTGCCAGATGATGCGGCTGGCCCTTTCGCCAAGCGTCGCCTGCTGGCAACGCCGCAACACGGGGCTGGTTTCCACCATGTGCACCGACACGGCATCGAGACAGGGTGGCAGCGCCCGCGCCACCGCGCGCAGCGCATCGGCCATGAGCGTGCCGCGGCCGGGGCCGATCTCGATCAGCCGGCATGAAGCCGGCGAACCCATGTCGAGCCAAACCTGTGCTACCCACAGACCAAGCAACTCTCCGAAGATCTGGCTGATTTCAGGCGCGGTGGTGAAATCACCTTCAGCGCCGAACGGATCGCGCGTGGTGTAATAGCCCAAGGTGGGATGGCCAAGGCAGAGCGCCATGTAGCGCTCGACGCTGATCGGCCCTTCCTCGGTGATCAGCGCAACCAGCGCGTCCTTCAGCGCCGGCATGGCTCAGGCGGTAGCGCGGGCGCGGGCACGCATCACCAGCCAGCCGCCGATCAGCAGCATCGGCAGCGACAGCACCATGCCCATGGTGATGCCCCCGCCCAGCGCGCCGACGGAATGGCCGAACAGATAGCCAAGCTGAGGGTCAGGCTCGCGGAAGAACTCCGAAAAGATCCGCACGAGGCCGTAGCCGATGCCGAACACACCGGCCACCAGGCCCGGCTTGTGAAAGCCGAAACGGCGGACAACGATCGCCAGCAGCACGAACAGCACCAGCCCTTCGAGAAAGGCCTGATAGATCTGGCTGGGATGGCGCGGCACGGGGCCACCATTCGGAAACACCATGGCATAGGCGAAATCGGGGGCGACCCTGCCCCACAACTCGCCGTTGATGAAATTGGCGATGCGCCCGAAGAACAGGCCGATCGGCACCACCGCAGCGGCGATGTCGAAGATGCTGAACGGGTCATAGCCATGCCGCCTGCCGAACAGGGCAAGAGCCAGCGTGGCTCCGATCAGCCCGCCATGGAAGGACATCCCGCCGCGCCAGATCGCCAGGATTTCGAGTGGCTCCTCGATGTAGCTCGCCAGATCGTAGAACAGCACATAGCCAAGCCGCCCCCCCAGCACGACGCCGACCGCCACCCAGACCAGAAGGTCGTCGAGTTCGGGCTTGGTCGGGCGCTTCAGCCCGCCCCACAGGCCGTCACGGCCGACCAGCCAACGCGCATAAAGCCAGCCGCCGAGCAGGCCCGCGACATAGGCGAGCCCATACCAGCGCAACGCGACAGGGCCGATGGCGATGGCGACCGGATCGATGATCGGAAAGGGAATGGCGAGGAAGGACATGCCTCACGGGTGCTGGATCAGACGGCTGCGGTCAAGCCTGAATCGGGCAGGCGGGCGCAGCCTCAGCGCGCGGCAACCGAGCTCGGCCTTGCGGCGGCAGGCGCCGCAGCAGGCGTTGTGCCGCTTACGGCACGGACCTGCGCCTGCCCGGCCAGAAACTGGGCAATCTGGTCCATGGATTCGGACGCCGCCTTGTTGACGGTGCTCTGGTCGACGCCGCTCCAGTCGCCCGAGCTGTTGCGGGCCACGGTCGCGCCCTGCATGCGCTGCGCGCGGCGCTTTTGCGAGTCGAACACGTCCCAGACGAAGGACAGCGCAGTCTGGCCATCGGCGGTGGGCTCGGCGGCCAGATAGCCGCGCACCCGGTAGCGCGGGTTGGTGGCCGGATCGACGATGTCGACGCGGCGGACGCTGGCCTCATTGGACATGGCCGAACTGAACGAGCCGCGCATCGCATCCGGCCCCCCGGAGATGCTGTCGACCGCAATCGGCACGCCGGGAGCAATGGTGGGCGCGCGGCTGGCAGTCGTGGTTTCGTTGCAGGCGCTCAGGGCGCAGGCCAGGATGGCTGCGGTCAGGATCAGTTTCATCGGACGCCTCCCGCCCCTGGCCACGCCGGGGCTTGTCTGGGTTGCTGCATCTGTATCGGCTCGGCGCGCGCCCGTCCAGTTTCGCCGACAGCGTCGAAATGGGCGATGCGTCCCGCAAGGCAGCATGATAAGCAGACGCCAACCTGCTTCCGTTTCCCGAGGACCGCCCGTCATGAACGCCCCGAACCGCCTGCTCGATGAAGTCGCCCGTCTGGTCACCGATGCCGCCGGCGCGGCCCAGGGCGTGCGCCGCGAGGTCGAGACCGTGGTCAAGACCCAGATGCAGCGCATCCTCGCCGACATGGATGTGGTCACCCGAGAGGAGTTCGAGGCCGTGCGCGAGATGGCCATCATGGCGCGCGAGGAAAACGACCGCCTTGCTGCACGGCTCGCAGCGCTGGAAGGCGCTGCAAAGCCCTGACACCGCGGCGGGCCTGAGCCGGCACCCGCGGCTGCCCTACCGGCTGCCAAAACCCCAGAACGAGCGCCGGGCTGGTGGTACTGCCCCCGGCTCCGGGCCCGGATCGTCGGGCACACGCGGCAGGCCGTCGGCCAGCATGACCGGACCATGCGTCGCCACCGGCGCGCTGGCCTTCGCATCGGCAGGGTCGGGCAACACCGCAGGATCGGGCGCAGTGACAGAAGCGGCCGGTGACTGCGCCGCCTCGGCAGCCTCTTGGGGGACTGCCAAAGCAACCTCGCCTTCCGCGGCAACTGTTCGCAAATCGGCATCATCCGCCGCGCGATCGCGACCGGACCCTGCAGCCAGCACTGGTGGTGGCTCGGCAGCGAGACCGGCCATGGGCTGTGCGGAAGGCTGCCCGAACTCCTCGAAGGCAGGCGCTGCGCTGCCCAGAACAGGCGGCGGCAAGGTCCAGGCAAACGCATCGAGCCGGCCCGACACCGGCGAAACCGGCAGCCATGTCTCTGACACGATGCCGTCGGCCACCCAGGCGTTGTCGCGCGGTGCACGCACCGAACGGGTCAGCCACTCGCGCGCACGGCCGGCGGAACCATGCTCACCATCCTCGATCCGCGCCATCAGGAGACAGGCACGCACGGTCGGAACTGCCGCCAGTAGCGGCGAGAGAGCCTTGCGCGCCAACGGATAGTCGCGCGCGACGATGGCTGCATCAGCCACGGCGAACACGCTCTCCGGATCAGTCGGCTTGAGCTTCATCAGCGCCTGCGCCTTGTCGAGCTTGTCTTTCTGGCTGTCGCCGTTGCGCAGATTGACATAGGCGGCAGCCAGATCCGGATGCGGCTGCTCGCGCCACGCGGCTTCGAGCACCCTGGCGGCCTTGCGCAGATCGCCCCTGGCCGAGAGCATGCGCCCCGCCAGCGCCGCTGCCGGCGTCAGGCCGGGAGCCAGCTTGAGGGCTTCAAGCGCGGCAGACAGCGCGTCAGTGGGGTTTGCATCCTGCTTGGCCAGCGCTTCTGCCGCGAGCAAGACAGCGCGATGCCGGCGCGACTCGGTCTTGTCGCTGAGGCGCAAGGCGGCGCGGCGCTCGACGGCGGTGCGGGCCTGGGCCCAGTCGCCGGCGGTGGAGTGGAATTCCAGCAGCGCATCATTGGCCCAGGCCAGCGAGGGCGACAGCCGCACCGCCTCGTCGGCAAAGGCACGTGCGGAAATCTGGTCACCCCGCCGGCGAGCCTCGACGAACAGGCCGCGCAGGCCGAGCACACGCGTGGTCGGCTCTTCGAGCATGTCCTTGAAGGCAGCCTCGGCAGCGGGCTTGTCACCCGACAGTTGCGCCGACTGTGCACTCAGCAGCAGGGCCAAAGGCTCGTCAGGGATCAGTTTGCGCGCATCGGAGGCGTGGCGGCGCGCCGCCGAGGGATCACCAGCGCCGATCGCGACCATGCCGCGCGACACAGCCTCGTAACCGCGCGTGCGCTTGCGGGCTCGGCTGGCAAAGGAGAACGCCGTCGGCAGGCCCAGCATGAAGCGCAGCAGTGACCAAAGCATCATGCCGGCGAAAACCAGCAGTGCGACGCCAATGGCTGCCATCGCCACCGTCGTCTCGATGGTCATGCCGCCCCAGATGATCGACACCTCGCCAGGGCGCTCGGCCAGCCAGACGGCGCCGAAAGCCAGCGCGCTGGCGACCGCGATAAAGACAAGAACTCGCAACATCCTGACCTGCCCGCCCTGTTATGTCGCTGCCGACAACGCCTTGATGGCGTCGTCGGTGATGGTCTTGATGGCCTGGTCCGCGTCGGCCCGCTGCTTCAGCGCTGCGCCGAACGCTTCGCTGGCACGCCTGGCCGGCTCGGGCAACTGCGCCCAGGCCGCCTGCGCCGCAGCCGCATCGCCCCGCTGGAGAGATTGCTCGATGCGCGCCGTGATCGCGGCCGGCGATGAGCCCTCGACCGCGCCCGTGCTGCGCACACGCACCAGACCGTCCGTCAGCTTCAGCAGCCGCTCGGTCCATGGCGCATCCACATTGGCCGGCTCGACGGCCAGAACAGCGCGCAGCTTGCGGAAGTCAGCCAGCAGGCCGGCACCGGAGGGCGCGCCGCCGGCAGCCAGCCCGTTCAGCACCTGCATCGGTTCGGCGGCAGCGCCCGTGGCCGCCAGCGCCCGCGCTTCCACGGCGAAGGGTCTGCCTTCGGCGAGCGCCTTGCCGAGCCGGTCGGCCAGGATCAGTCGGGCAGCGCCCGTGGCCGGAGCACTGGGCGCGCCGACCGTCTTTCCAATCTGTTCGAGTTCTGCAAGGCGCGGCACCAGCGCCCGGACCGCGTTGACGGCTGTCTCCGAACCGCGCTCGGTCCGCGTCAGCCTGTCGGCCAGTTCGGCGAGTTGCCGAGCCTGACTGGCGCTGGCGTCCCCGGCCGGGGCTGCCGGCCGCTGCGCCAGCTCGGTCAGGCGCTGCTGGACAGCCTCGATCTCGCTGCGAAGCGGGGCGCTGGCGGCCTGAAGCTGGCCCAGGACAAGTGCCTGAACCTGCCCCGCCGAAACCCCTTCCGCGCCGCCGGGCCGCGACGTGTCCACACGCGGCTGGGCCTCAATGCGCGCCAGCCTCTTCTCAAGGTCACCTGTCGCGACGACGGTGGACGAAGGCATGCCGGCCAGCCGCGCAACCTGCGGCAGATAGGCCATGATCCCGGCTCCGGTCAGACCCCCGACCAGACCGGCTGCCATCAGCCCGAGAGCCCCTGCCCCACCACGCCGGGCGGTGAGGGAAGGAGAAACAGCAGCGGAGGCAGCAGACGACGCTGCGGGAGCATCAGACGATTCCATGACCGGCATAGCAGGCGCATCACCCGAACTTGCGGGCAACCTCATCGGCCCGGCCAGAGCCTCGTCGGCAGCCGTCGCCCCGACCGGGTTGATCTCTGCGCGTGTCCCGGCCACGACCTCGCCGGCATAGCGCGAAGCCCTTTCGGCGGCAGGCACGACAGGCCCGTCGGCGACACTTCCAGTCGGCGGTTCAGAGCTGCTGCCCTGCGCAGGCGCTTGCCGGCGGGCGCGCGAGGAAGCTGTGCGGCTCCGGCCCTCTAGCGCAGTCATCTCTTCGGCAGGGCTGGCAGGCGGGGCTGTTTCAGGTTTGGTGGTCATGGTCATCCCAGGCGGATCGGCTTCGGAGACAGCATGCACCCGCGCATCCATGATCGGCAATGCGTCCTTCGGCCCGGCCTCGACCAAGGCGAGCAGGCTGTCCTCGTGCGGATGCGCCGCGATCTCGATCTTGGCAAGGCCCGCGTCCTGCAACGGTGCTGCGACATCCTGAGACAGGCACAGGTGCCGCATCCTGGCCAGCTCATCGCCGAGGCCCTCCGCTGCCGCCAGAGACAGCAAGGTCTCACTGGCGCGCCGCGAATAGTGCAGCGCCACATCGATCTGGCCGGCAAGGAGAGCCTTGCGGGCCTCCTCTGGCAGCTTCGCCACAGCCTCGGCCTTGTAGCGCAGCCACACCGCAACCTCGTGGCCAGCAGCGGCGAAAGCTGCCGGCAGACCGTCCTTGTGGTCCTCTCCTGTCGCCAGCAGAACCCGGTAGCGTGTCGATAGACGTGCCAGCACCAGCCGCGTCAGCGCCTTCTGGTCGCCCGAGGCCGAGGTCACATCCGCGAAACCCGCATCGCGCAGGGCCTGTGCCGTCCGGTCCCCCACCGCGAACACAGGCAGGTCAGCGGCCAGGCCGGACGAGGCCGGCGACAGGCCCGCCGCGCCGTTCTGGCTGGTGACCAGCAGCGCCGCGAAGCGTCCGCTCGGACGGGGCTGAGCTGTCAGGACAATCTCGAACAGCGGGGCCGCAAGCGCTGGCTTGCCCATCGCGGTCAGCGCCGCCAGCGTGCGACTGGCTCCCGGCTCAGGCCGTGTAACGAGAGTGCTCATATGTCGCCCTCCACTGGGTCAACTTCCGGTCTGGCCGAAAGCCCGCTTCTGCGCAACCTTTCAGGCGTAGACACCCGCCGGCGCGCGCGCCCTCAGCGCATGGCCGAGGTCATCGCCAAGGCGCACCGCGTCGGCCACAGGCCCGCTGCGCTCGCCTTCGGCAACGCCCGAGCCATCCGGCGACAGGATTAGTCCTTTCAGCGTCAGGATGCCGCTGCTGATTGTGGCATGGCCGGCAATCGGCGTGCGGCAGGAGCCGTCCAGCACCTTGAGCATCGCCCGCTCGGCGCTGACAGCCGCTCCCGTGGCGGCACACAGCACGGCGCTGACCGCCGTGAGGGCCGCTTCGTCGCCGGCGCGGATCACCAGGCCGATCGCGCCCTGCCCGACCGCCGGCAGCATCTCGTCGGTGGACAGGATCGCGCTGGCCCTGTCCGCGAGCCCCAGCCGCCGCAGGCCCGCGATGGCGAGCAAGGTGGCGTCGAACGCGCCGGCCATGAGCTTGTCGAGCCGCGTGCCGACACTGCCCCGGAGCAGGTCGACGGCGCAATCAGGCCTTGCCCGCTTGACGATGGCCTGCCGGCGCAGCGAGGCCGAGCCGATCCGCGCGCCGTTCGGCAGGCCCTGCAAGCCGGCCATCGGCCCGCGCGCAATCAGCGCATCGCGGGCATCCTCGCGCGGCAGATAGCCGGCCAGCACGAGGCCGGGCGGCAACTCGGTCGGCAGATCCTTGGAGGAGTGCACGGCGATATCGACCTTGCCGGCCAGTTGCGCCGCATCGATCTCTTTGGTGAAAAGGCCCTTGCCGCCGGCCTCCGACAGGGCCCGGTCCTGGATCGCGTCGCCCGTGGTGCGGATGATGTCGAGCGGGAAATGCCCCACAGGTCTCGACAGCGCCGCGCTCAGCCGCCCTGCCAGTTCGTGGGCCTGGGCCAGCGCCAGCGGGCTGCCCCGCGTGCCGAGCACCAGCGGCCTGTCAAGTTCCATCGTGCCGACCATCATCACAAGTCCAGTTCTTCATGGCAGGCGCCAAAGCCCGCAACCAACAGAAGGCCAATACCGATTGCGCGGCCTGCCCTGTTGGCCACTCTAGCGGAGCACACTATAGAGTTTCCAGCCCTGACCGCCCCCCGACATCGGTTTGCGGCCCCAACCTGGGAATAGTACGGATGCGCGTTCTCGGAATTGAGACCACTTGCGACGAAACTGCCGCTGCCGTCGTCGAGGTGGACGCCGCAGGCAAGCCGCATATCCTGTCCAACGAGGTGCTCAGCCAGATCGCGGCCCACGCGGCCTATGGCGGTGTCGTCCCGGAGATCGCGGCCCGTGCCCACCTTGAGGTCATGGACCGCATCGTCGAGCGCGCGCTGCGCACCGCCGGCTGCGAATTGTCCGATCTCTCAGGCATCGCGGCAGCCGCCGGCCCCGGCCTCGTCGGCGGCGTGATGGTGGGCCTGACCACGGCCAAGGCACTGGCACTGGTCGCCGGCAAGCCCTTCATGGCGGTCAACCATCTCGAAGCACATGCACTCACGGCCCGCCTCACCGATGAGGTTGCTTTTCCGTATCTGCTGCTGCTGGTCTCGGGCGGGCACACGCAGTTGCTGGCGGTGCGCGGCGTCGGTGACTACGTCCGGCTCGGCACCACCATCGACGACGCGGTCGGCGAAGCCTTCGACAAGGTCGCCAAGATGCTGTCGCTACCCTATCCCGGCGGCCCTTCCGTGGAGCGCGAGGCGCTTCAGGGCGATCCGGAAGCTTTCGATTTTCCACGCCCGATGCTGGGCCGGCCGGAGCCCAACTTCTCGCTGTCGGGGCTCAAGACCGCCGTGCGGCTCGCCGCCGAACGCATCGCGCCCCTGTCGGATCAGGCGGTCAGGGACCTGTGCGCGTCCTTTCAGGCTGCTGTCGTGGATGTCATGGTCGAGCGCACCCGCGTCGGGCTCAGGGCATTCAGGGCCGAGATGGGCAAGCCGACCTGCCTTGTCGTGGCTGGCGGGGTGGCCGCCAACATCGCCATCCAGCGCGGCCTTGCGCGGCTCGCCACCGAGGCCGGCCTCAGGCTGGTCGCGCCGCCTCTCGCCTTGTGCGGCGACAATGGCGCGATGATCGCATGGGCCGGGCTGGAACGCCTGCGCATTGGCCTCACCGATGGTCTTGATGCGCCGCCACGTCCGCGCTGGCCGCTGGAAGCACGCAAGCCCGAGGCTCCTTTGCCGGCCTTGTCCGCACTGCCGGGCGAGATCGTGATGACACCATGACCCTGTTCCAGCAGATCGCCGTGGTCGGAGCCGGGGCCTGGGGCACGGCGCTCGCCAACGCTGCTGCCCGTGCAGGACGTGAGGTCACGCTGATCGCACGCGATCCCGATCATGCCCGGGAGATGGCCGGCGAGCGGCAGAACCGGCGCCGCCTGCCCGGCGTGATGCTGGAGGCCTGCGTCATCCCCACTGCCGACCTCTCCCGTGCCGGAGCTGCGCGCGCCGTGCTGCTGGTCACCCCGGCCCAGACCTGCGCTCCGATGGCCGAGGCCCTCGGACTGGTGATGAAGCCTGCGACGCCGCTGGTCCTGTGCGCCAAGGGCATCGACCGCGCGAGCCGCCTGTTCCTTGGCGACATCATCGCCGACCTGCTGCCGCGCCAGCCCTTCGGCGTGCTCTCGGGGCCTAGCTTCGCCGAGGATGTCTCACGCGGCCTGCCCACCGCCGTGGTGCTCGCCGCAGCCGATGCGGTGATTGCGGAGGCGCTGGCCGGAGCGCTGTCGGGCACGACCTTTCGCGTCTACCACGGCACCGATGTGCGCGGGGTCGAGATCGGTGGCGCCGCCAAGAACGTGCTGGCCATCGCCTGCGGAGCGGTCATCGGGCGCGGCCTTGGGGAGAGTGCGCGCGCGGCGCTGGTGGCGCGCGGCTTCGCCGAACTGATGCGCTTTGCCCGGGCCTATGGTGCCGAGCCGCAGACGCTGATGGGCCTGTCGGGGCTGGGCGACCTGGTGCTCACCGCCTCCTCGCTCAAATCCCGCAACTATGCCTTCGGCGAGGCGCTGGGGCGAGGCCTGGGCGTGGCGGAAGCCAGCGGCGGCAAGCTCGCAGAGGGCGCCCTCACGGCGGCAGCCCTTGTTGATCTTGCCGACGCGCGCGGCATCGACATGCCGATTGCCCGCCAAGTGGCCGCGCTTGTGGCGGGTGAGGTCAGTCTTGACGCGGCCATCACCGCCCTGATGTCGCGTCCGGCCCGCACCGAGGTCTGACCACGGCGACGCGCCGGCTTGCGCGCGGCGTGCCGGAGCCTATGTTGTGGCCTCACGCCGGAAGGACATCATGGATTTCATCAGCAAACTGGCCAAGGGCTTCGCGGCCGTGCAGGCCACGGTCGGCTCGGACGAACTGGGGCCGCAGCAGCCGCTGAAGCTCGAAGCCGGCGGCACGCTCAACCTTCAGGCGCGCCGCAAGCGCGAGGACAAGCAGCGCTTCGTAAGGCTCGAAACCCCGCTCGGAGAGGGTCTCGCGCGCATCGATCTGAGCGCCGCCGATGCCCGTGCACTGGCCGAGGCGCTGACCACCTTCGCCAACTCGGTGGCTGACGATGCCAGGCCCATCGGGCATCTGCCCGGGCCCGGGGCCTGAGCCAGACCATGGCACACTGGCTATACAAGTCCGAACCATTCAAGTGGTCGTGGGAGGCGCAGGTCGCCGCAGGCGACAAGGGCACGTTCTGGGACGGCGTGCGCAACCATTCGGCCAAGCTCAACCTGATGGCGATGCGCCTCGGCGATCAGGGCTTCTTCTACCATTCCAATGAAGGCCTTGCCATCGTCGGCATCGTGGAGGTGATCCGCGAGGCCTATCCCGACCCCACGGCCGAGCCCGGCGAGCCCTGGGTCGTGGTCGACCTTAAGGCGGTCAGGCCGCTGCCGCGCCCCGTGACCCTGGCCGAGGTCAAGGCCACGCCCGCGCTCGCGAAGATGAGCCTTGTCACCTCGATGCGACTTTCCGTCCAGCCCGTCACCCCTGAGGAATGGGCACTGGTCTGCAGGATGAGCGGGCTCTGACGCCTCCAGCCCCTTGCGGAACACACCCTTCCGTCTGCCTGGCGGATGAGTCCAAAGTCGCTGGCCAAAAGTGCGACCGCCGGCGCTCTTGCCCGCGGGCGGCTGTCCGTATAGCCATTCCAAAGTCACAGGAAGAGAGCCGCATGCCGGCCGGGGCTGCCCCCGCTCCAGGCGACAAGCGGCCCAAGCGAGGGGATGAAACATGTCGGACAAGCTCTACCCGGTGTCGAAGGAATGGGCCAGGCGCGCCCATGTCGATGACGCGTCCTACCAGGCGATGTATGCCGCCTCGGTGAACGATCCCGAGGCATTCTGGCGCGAGCATGGCCAGCGTATCGACTGGTTCAAGCCCTACACCAAGGTCAAGAACACCTCCTACAAGCCCGGCAAGGTCAAGATCGCCTGGTTCGAGGATGGCATCACCAACGTCGCCTACAACTGCATCGACCGCCACCTCGCAAAGCGCGCCGATCAGGTCGCGATCATCTGGGAAGGCGACGATCCGGGCGTCTCGAAGAAGATTACCTACCGCGAGTTGCACGGCGAGGTCTGCCGCTTTGCCAACGTGCTGAAACTGCACGGGGTCAGGAAGGGCGATGCGGTCACGATCTACCTGCCGATGATCCCCGAGGCGGCCTATGCCATGCTGGCCTGCGCCCGCATCGGCGCTGTCCATTCCATCGTTTTCGGCGGGTTCTCGCCCGATTCTTTGTCCAACCGCATCGAGGATTGCGACTCCAAGGTCGTGATCACCGCCGACGAGGGCCTGCGCGGCGGCAAGGGCGTTCACCTCAAGA
>Ga0164293_10000089_pt1 | contig 58089 bp, 59 predicted proteins | sample GEODES118metaG_FD_111487 | JGI IMG/M metagenome (GOLD analysis project Ga0164293, IMG submission 111487) | Eutrophic lake water microbial communities from Lake Mendota, Wisconsin, USA - GEODES118 metaG | ecosystem: Environmental > Aquatic > Freshwater > Lake | place: USA: Lake Mendota...
CAGGCCACTTACGGTAAGATAACGGTTACGGGTAACGATAAAACGAAAGATTATGTGATCATGCGGGAACTGCGCACCATACCCGGACAAAAATTCAGCCGTTCTGATATCATCCGCACGCAGCGTGAACTTTCGCAACTGGGTTATTTCAACCCCGAAACGATCAATCCTAATGTGGTACCCAACTCCGATAACGGAACGGTTGATATCAACTGGCAAGTTGAAGAAAAATCTTCCGATCAGCTGGAATTATCAGCAGGTTTTGGTGGCGGTATCGGGTTAACTGGAACACTTGGTGTTACCTTCAATAATTTCTCCTTAAAAAATATCACCAGTAAATCTACCTGGGATCCTTTGCCTTCAGGCGATGGGCAGCGCCTTAGTTTGAGGGTGCAATCGAATGGAAGGGCTTTCCGTTCTTATAACTTTTCATTCACTGAGCCCTGGCTTGGCGGCAAGAAAAGGAATTCCTTCTCTGTAAGCTATTTCAATACCAAATATGCAAATGCAACCGATCAGTTCGGAAACTTTTGCAGATCGTGCGGCGATACATCCAATGTAAAAACCATCGGTCTGTCTTTTTCTCTTGGTAAGCAGCTCAAATGGCCGGATGATTACTTCAATCTGGTTTATTCTCTCAGTTTTCAGCAATACCAGCTCACCAACTATCCCAATATCTTCGCCGGACTTTCCAATGGCAATTCAACCAATATCAGTTTGAAGATTACCCTCGGCAGATACTCGGCAGGAATCAGTCCTATTTTCCCAACTTACGGATCTAACTTCACGATGAGTGGACAGTTTACCCTGCCTTACTCATTGATGGGCTTAACTTCATCCACAGAAAATTTGTATAAATTTCCTGAGTTTCACAAATGGCGCTTTACAGGTGACTGGTATATTCCAATTGGCAATGCAAGGGGTCCGGATAAAAATAAACAATTCGTATTGCGGGCTGCAGCAAAATATGGGTTTATCGGTCGTTATAACCCTAAACTTGAAGTATCGCCTTTTGAACGATTTCAGGTGGGAGATGCCGGTTTGAGCAATACACAGGCATTATTGGGGTATGATATCATTGCCCACAGAGGATATCCGGTTTATAGTTTTTCAAACCCCAAGATCAATCCGGAAGGCATAACCCCTTCTGAATACTTCACCATTTTTAATAAATACATATTGGAATTGAGGTATCCATTCAGTACAAGTGCGAACAGCACTATTTTCGGATTGGCATTTTTTGAAGCAGCAAACGGCTGGTATGATTTCAAATCCTACAATCCTTTTGAATTGCGCCGCTCGGTAGGGGTAGGTATGCGCTTCTTCCTTCCGATGTTCGGCTTGCTTGGGTTTGATTATGGTATCGGGTTAGACCGTGTAAACCTCAATACCGGTGTGAAAGGTGCAGCTAAATTCACCTTCATGTTGGGCCAGGAACCTGAATAATTTCAAATAACAACAACTATCTTCATAGTAAAAAATAACATCAAATGAAAAAAGCATTATCAGCCATTTGTTTCATGCTGCTGTTTTTATCAGCTGCAAATGCACAGCGTTATGCTGTAATTGATTCAAAATTTATTCTTGATAAACTTCCGGAATACAAGGATGCCCAGAAACGACTCGACCAATTCAGCGAACTCTGGCAACAGGAACTCGACCAGCGCCAGGCTGCCATGGACAAAATGGTAAAAGATTTTGAAGCAGAACAAGTGATGCTGCCTGATAACCTGAAAAAGAAAAGGGAAGATGAAATTTTCAACAAGGAAAAAGAACTTCGTGATTTACAACGCAAAAGATATGGTTTTGAAGGAGATCTGTTCAAAAAGCGCCAGGAATTGATCAAGCCCATACAGGACAGGGTGTATAACGCTGTTCAAAAACTGGCCATTGAGAAACAATATGATTTTATCCTCGATAAAAGTGAAGGAATAACTGTTATCTTTGCCGACCCAAAATTAGACAAGAGCGAAGAAATCCTTAAAAGTTTGGGGGTTAAATAAATGGTAAACCATCAGCAGCATGCAACGAAGCTGAGTTTAATTCTGACTATATTATCATCATAACATAAACATTAAAAACACAATGAAAAAACTTATCGTAGCAGCTGTGATGGCCTTTGGTGTTCTCTCTGCAACTGCACAAAACAAAATCGGATATATCAATACCGATGAACTGATCGGGGTAATGCCTGAAGCGGAAAAAGCAGATGCTGAACTTAAAGAATACCAGGGTTCTTTACAACAGCAGGGTCAGGATTTGATGAAAGAATTGAATGATAAAGACAGCCTTTTTGTAAGAGATTCGGCCAAACTTTCCCCAAGTATGAAGGAAATTAAAAAGAATGAATTGGTTGCTTTATATCAACGCGTACAAAATTGGAACCAGCAGGCTCAGGAAATGTACCAGGCAGAAGCACAAAAGAAGATCGCCCCATTGCGCAACAAAGCACTGGAAGCTATCCGTGCTGTAGCAAAGGAAAGCGGATATAGCTATATCTTAGATGTGAGTGCAGTGATTGTTGGCCCTCCGGGTGATGATGTGCTGGCTTTGGTTAAAAAGAAACTTGGTATCAAAGAAACACCTGCTGCTACGATACCTAAAAAGGGATAAAACCTCAACAACAATAAATAACAGATTGCCATCCCGTAAATAGGATGGCTTTCTTATTTTTGAGCAATGACAACAGCACCAATTGGGGTATTTGATAGTGGTTACGGCGGATTGACCGTACTGAAGGAAATCACAAGAACCCTTCCGGAGTATGATTACCTCTACCTGGGGGATAATGCCCGTGCCCCTTATGGAACAAGAGATTACGATACCGTTTATCGGTATACTTTGGAAGCCGTCAATTGGTTTTTCAATCAGGGATGCGAACTGGTAATTTTGGCTTGTAATACAGCTTCTGCAAAAGCACTCCGAACCATTCAGCAAAATGATTTACCAGCACTGGGGCCTGATAAAAGAGTGCTTGGAGTAATCAGGCCAACTGCTGAAGTGATTGGCCAGTTTACCAAAACCGGGCATATCGGTATTCTTGGCACGCCGGGCACTATTCAATCGAATTCCTATCAAATTGAAATTCGGAAGTTCTTCCCTGATCTGAAAATCATTCAGGAAGCTTGTCCGATGTGGGTGCCACTGGTTGAAAATCTTGAACAAGATGGCGAGGGGGCAGATTATTTCGTAAAAAAGCACCTCGATTATATATATCAATCTGGACCTAAAACAGATTGTTTATTGCTGGCATGCACGCATTATCCCTTATTACTCAATAAAATCAATCGCTATATTCATGAGGGCACCCGTGTTATTACACAGGGAAATATTGTTGCGGAAAGTTTAGCTGAATACCTGAAGCGGCACCCTGAAATGGCCCAAAAACTAAGTAAAAAAGGGAAGCGGGAATTTTATACAACAGGTGATGTGGCTCATTTTGATACCCGGGCAAGTTTATTTTATGGCGAAAATGTAGCAGCTTTTCCCCTTCAGTGGACTTGAGGAGCATCATTTTTTCTACTTTCATTTCATCAATTGTTTCAAAACCCCTACCTTTGCCGTCCTTTCACAAGAAGCCGGGATGGTGCCTGGCTGAACGGAACCATATTAACAACATTTGTAAAAGGAAAAAAACCAAACAATGCCAGGTAAAAAAAGAACCTATCAGCCCCACACCCGTCGGAGGAAATCTGTACATGGATTCCGTAGGCGCATGCAGGATGCCAATGGCCGTAAAGTGCTTGCCAGCAGAAGAGCAAAAGGCCGTCATAAACTTACTGTTTCTGACGAACATGGTTCAAAAAAATAAACCGATACTTCCGGAAATAACCCCGGTTAAATGTATACCATCAGCCTTTGCAAACGCAAAGGCTGTTTTTTTGGTTAACTGTATGCCGGTTTTGTACCTTCAAATTCAGAATTGATTAAATTGAATGCACCCGTAAGATATTTTTTCCGCAAACCGGATAAGCTGAAAAGTAGAAAGCAGATAGAAGCGCTTTTTGAAAAAGGAGAACGCTATACGGTATTCCCATTAAAAGTTTGGTGGCTGCATGAAAATGAAAAATCCATCCTGCAAGCGGGTGTAGGAGTAAGTAGCCGCTATTTCAAAAAAGCTGTAGACCGCAACCGCATCAAGCGTTTGATGAGGGAAGCATACCGGCTACAAAAAGAGGAGTTGGCCGGCTTACTTATTGAAAAAAAAGGTAAACTTTCTGTTTTCGTGTTATTCACAGGCAAGGAATTGCCTGATTATGAAACCGTATATGAAACAACCGGAACCGTTATCAAAAAGCTTATCCATGCCGTTAAGCAAAAAGCTGTATAACCTATTGAGTTTGCCTTTTATCGGGTTGATCCGTTTCTACCAACTGGCGATATCTCCCTGGCTGGCACCACGATGTCGTTTTACGCCTACATGCTCACAGTATGGCATAGACGCACTTAGGAAACACGGTCCGGTGAAAGGCACTTGGCTTACGCTCAAACGAATTGCCAAATGCCATCCCTGGGGCAGCCATGGTCATGATCCGGTGCCTTAGGGTTTATGGTTGGAAGTTGATTGATTTTACCTCTTGTATTTTCAAAATGATGGTTGGCTCCTTTGTTTAGCCATTTCAATTTTCATCACTTGTTCCTTAATTTTTCAAAGAACGTTTTCATCAATTGGCTGCAGGGTTCTTCAAGTATGCCTCCTGAAATGATTGTTTTTGGATGGAAAGGATTATTGGCTCCTGCCACTTTACGGTAACTGTTCTTTTCATCCGAAGCCCCGAAAACAACCCTGCCAATCTTGCTCCAGTAAAGGGCTCCGCTACACATCAGGCAGGGTTCTAAGGTTACATATAAGGTAGCATCGGGGAGGTATTTGCTGCCTAAATATTGAAATGCAGTGGTTATAGCCATTATTTCTGCATGAGCGGTAGCATCATTTAATAGTTCTACCTGATTGTGGGCCCGGGCGATAATCCTTTCTTTCATTACAACCACAGCCCCTACAGGCACTTCGTCGGCTTCAAAAGCTTTTTGTGCTTCCTGAAGTGCTAACGTCATATATTCTTCGTCACTCATCATTACTTTGGTAACTTTAAACAAAATTAAGGGAATGATCACGGTAGAATCACTTCATGAAATGCGGGCTTTTTTCGACAGTGGTGCAACAGTAAGTTATGCTTACCGGGCAGAGCAGTTAAAGTTGTTGCAATCGGCAATCATCAGGTATGAACAACGGATTTATGCGGCATTACAATCAGACCTCAATAAATCTCCGGAAGAATGCTGGGTTACTGAGAATGGATTTGTGCTTTCCGAAATCAAATATGCACTCTCCAAACTCAGGGGCTGGATGAGCCCTGAAAAAGTATCCACTAACCTGCTTAACCTACCCTCCAAAAGTTATATACAGAAAGAACCGATGGGCGTGGTATTGATCATAGCACCATGGAATTATCCGCTTCAATTGCTGCTTACACCGTTGGTAGGTGCGCTGGCCGCAGGAAATACAGTTGTAGTCAAAGCTTCGGAAATTGCACCCGCAACAGCAGCATTACTGCATGAATTAATTACCAACACTTTCAAACCACAACAGGTAATTTCAGTTTTGGGTAATGGCGCAGAAGTGATTCCGGCCATGATGAATCAATTTACTTTTGATCATGTATTTTTTACCGGCAGTACACGAGTAGGACAGCTTATTTATGAAATGGCAGCAAAGCGGTTGGTACCGGTAACCCTTGAGCTGGGCGGAAAAAGCCCCTGTGTAGTGGAAGATGATGCAAATGTAAAAGTTACGGCAAGGCGTATTGCCAGTACGAAGTTTTCGAATGCCGGGCAAATGTGTGTTGCTCCCGATTACTTATTGGTACATGAATCTATAAAAGAAGAGTTTTTACAAACCCTTATGGAAACCCTTACCAAATTTTATGGTAAGGATGTACTTCCTGGCGGTCAATTTGGAAAGATCATTGATGTAAATCATTTCAACCGCCTGTTGGGTTATTTGAAGCAGGGCGAGATTTTATATGGCGGCAATTATGATCCTGCATCCTTAACCATTACGCCTACAATTCTTGGAAATGTGGGGCTTGATTCACCGGTGATGCAGGAAGAAATTTTTGGTCCGATTTTACCCGTCGTAACTTACCGTCAACCAGAGGAAGCAATCTCAGTTATGTCAATGCATAAGAATCCACTAGCCTTTTATGTGTTTACATCCAGTCGCGAAAAAGAAAAATTCTGGCTTCAAAAAGTACCTTGTGGTGGAGCCTGTATCAATAATTCGAGCTGGCACCTCACCAACCATCATTTGCCATTTGGGGGGAGAGGTACGAGTGGTACCGGAAAATATCATGGCCGCTTTAGTTTCGATTGCTTCAGCCATAGCAAGGCAGTACTCAAATCGCCAACATGGTTTGATCCTGATGTTAAATATCCGCCACTGAAAGGACGATTAGGTTTGCTGAAAAAGTTGATCGGTTAGCCAGTAAAAAAACTTATTTCAGTTGAAAATAACATCGGTTGGTGTTCATGCTTCAGATGTTCCAAACAATAAATGCGATTAATTGTTTTTTCATGATGACCATCCGACAAAAGCTGCTCCAAACCTTTTACCCGGCATTGATGAAGCTGAGCGGGTTTGCCAATAAAAAGCAAGTTGCTGGCCCTACAGCAGCACCTAAAGTTTCTATATATGATAGGGAAGTTATGGCTATCAACGAACAACCATTCGATCTTCACCAGGCAGCGGGCAAAAAACTCATGATTGTGAATACTGCTTCCGATTGCGGGTATACCAAACAGTTAGGTGCATTGGAATCTCTCTGGCAGAAACATTCGCAGCAAGTGCTTATCCTAGGTTTCCCATCAAATGATTTCAGGGAACAGGAAACGGGTTCTGATCAGGAGATAGCAGCTTTTTGCCAGAAAAATTATGGTGTCAGTTTTCCGATGATGAAAAAAGCGGGTGTAGTGATCAATCCAAACCAGCAACCGGTATATCATTGGCTAACAGATCCTGCTCAAAATGGGTGGAATAAAACCCCACCCGCATGGAATTTCAATAAGTTCATTGTTGATGAAAAAGGCTGGCTGACACATATTTTCGGTGCTTCAGCAGATCCTCTTGGCAAAGAAATTGCTCTTGCGCTCCAACTGCCTTTATAGCGGGCATTTTTCGTGATAATTGATCAGTTCGATAGCACTCCTTTCAAATTCGTAATCTTTGTAATGTTCACTTACCTCATCCAGTACACTACATATAGCAGCAGGGTCGCTAAGTGTTACCAAACGGTACCGGTACTCTTTGATGCCGGGTAAGCCTTTAAGATAATTGGTGTAATGCCGGCGCATTTCATGGATACCAACAACAGGCCCTTTCCAGTCGAGCGATTTTTCAAGATGTTTTTTGCATACCCTGATCCTTTCCTCAAGGGTAGGAGCCGTGAGTATTTCCCCATTATGGAGAAAAGCTTTGATTTCCCGGAATATCCATGGATAACCGATTGCCGCGCGGCCGATCATGATGCCATCAACGCCGTAACGGTTTTTATAGTCAAGTGCTTTTTGCGGACTGTCGATATCTCCATTTCCAAAAATAGGAATTTGGATACGGGGATTGTTTTTCACTTTTCCGATGAGTGTCCAATCGGCTTCTCCCTTATACAACTGACTTCTTGTTCTGCCATGGATGGATAAAGCCTGTACGCCGATATCCTGCATACGTTCCGCCACTTCTTCTATATTCTTCGTTTGTTCATCCCAACCCAGCCTGGTTTTTACCGTAACCGGAAGTTTCGTGCTTTTGATAACGGCTTCGGTTAAACGCACCATAAGTTGTATATCCTTCAATACCCCTGCACCGGCACCTTTGCTTACCACTTTTTTTACGGGGCAACCGAAATTGATATCCAGTAAATCGGGGTTTACGGTTTCGCATATACGCGCACTCATGGCCATGGCTTCCTCATCACCCCCGAAAATCTGGATCCCGAAGGGGCGTTCCTCTTCACTGAAATCTAATTTCTGTCTGCTTTTGATGGCATCCCTGATCAGGCCTTCACTACTGATAAATTCACTGTACATGAGGTCTGCCCCGTTATCTTTACAAACTGCCCTAAATGGGGGATCGCTTACATCCTCCATGGGAGCAAGCAGCAGCGGAAATTCAGGTAATGAAACAGGGCCTATTTTGGGCATGGCATTCTTTGTATATTGCGGGGGCAAATTTACAACATATCTTGCCGGTATGCAATATAAAAGTATCAAAGGTTTCAATGGTGCGAGCCAGTTCGGCATCCTGCTTGTATTTACAGGATTAGGAATGGTACTCACCGGATTGGTGCAATTGGCCATCGGAAGCATGATGGTACCTCAGGGCACCCCATTCAGTAAAATGAATGAAGCTATCATCAATGCGATGAAAAATCCTGCAAATGTGAACCTTACCAGATGGATGCAGGTGCTGGGTACCTGTTGTATGATGTTCATTCCTGCATTCCTGTTCAGTTTGATTTGTAATGGAAAGAAAATGTTCTGGTTGGGGTTTAATAAAAATCTCTCACTTTATCAGGTGTTACTGGGTTTCCTGATCATTTTTACCAGCAATATCCTGGCGGGTCCTTTTGAAGACCTGGTGAAAAGTATCACGGCTCATTTTCCTTCATTCGATCAACTGGCCCATAATATGGAAGCCCGATACAATGAACAGGTCACCATCATAAGCAACCTCAAAAACTGGCCTGAATTTTTGCTCGCCATCTTTATCATGGCTTTTTTTCCTGCATTATTTGAAGAAATGTTTTTCAGAGGGGCGCTTCAAAATCTTTTGGTAAGATGGTGGAAGATGCCCATACTTGCCATCTTCGTAACTGCCTTGCTTTTTAGTTTGATTCATGCTTCTGTTTATCTTTTCCTCAGCAGGTTGCTGCTCGGTTTTGTACTGGGCTATTTATTTTATGAAACAAAAAATTTATGGGTCAACACCATTGCCCATTTCCTCAATAACCTCCTGGCCCTGGCACAACTATTTGCCATGAGCAGAAAGCATCAACCCGTTGATCCCTCTGCCATAGATCAAAAAGTGGAATGGTGGCTGGCGTTGATTGCCTTGTTCAGTCTGATTTTCCTGTTCAAATTGCTTCACCGGTATTCTGTGCGCAATCGGATGAAAATCTACACTAAGGAGCAAAGGTTGTATGCAGATGCCCAAATTTTTTCTTCAATAAGCTGATTGAAACCTAATGGCCATCCATATTCAAACCCTAAAAATAAGAGCGCTTACTGCAGTTATCTTTGTTGTAGTGATGTTGGGGGGATTACTTTTTCATGCTTATGCTTTCATAACGCTTTTTATTTTGATCGCTGTAGGATGTAGTATTGAGTTCTTCCGTTTATTAAGATTGATTCCACCCGGGAAAATTTGGCCCAGGTTATTAGTTGTTGTACCATATATTTTGCTTCCTGTTTTTTTAATGATCGATTTGGGCTTTTATCCCGAAAGAGGATTTGTTTTTTTTAGCCACAATGCGATTTCATCTTCATACAATCCGCTGATGCCCTGCGCCGTAATTTTTTCCATATGGATCAATGACACGATGGCCTACCTTGTTGGTTCATGGATTGGTAAAACCCCGTTCTCATCTATTTCTCCCAAAAAAACCTGGGAAGGTACAATTGGTGGAGCACTACTCAGTACACTGCTGATCGGTGCAGCAGGTTCATGGCTCAATGTTTCATCAGCACTTTCTGCCTATCATTGGTTCATAATCGCCCTGATTTGTTCGGTTATGGGTACTTTAGGTGATCTGTTTGAAAGCAAACTCAAGCGGCTGGCTAATGTTAAGGATAGCGGACAAATCATGCCTGGGCATGGCGGATTTCTGGATCGTTTCGACTCTTTGCTCATAGCTACTCCTTTTGTTTGGCTCTATGTCAAATTATTCTGCTGAGCTTACGCATTAATGGTACTGCGTTTGTACCTTTACCCCTCAATTTTCAAGCATGACCATACATCGTGAAGGATATCAAACCATTGCCCTGGTCACCCTTGTTTTAGGAGCTTTGAACCTGATTGTGTTTTGGGTTTTAGGGGGCTCTCAAATTTGGATTTGTTCGTTGCTCTTCATCATTTCATTGGTATTCTTATTGTTCATCATCTCTTTTTTCAGGATTCCGTCACGTAAACTCACTTTAAGTTCAAACAGTATCATAGCTCCGGCCGATGGAAAAGTGGTGGTAATTGAAGAAACCAAAGATGAAGAGTATTTTCATGATAAAAGATTACAGGTTTCTATTTTCATGAGCCCTGCAAATGTGCATGTAAACCGGAATCCTTTCAGTGGCGAAGTGGTATACAATCAATATCATAAAGGGAAATACCTGGTAGCCTGGAACCCAAAATCTTCAACTGAAAATGAGCGGCATTCAGTGGTGATCCGCAACAATGGCCGGGATGTGCTGGTCAAGCAAATTGCCGGAGCGGTTGCGAAACGTATCGTTAATTATCTAAAGGTTGGTCAACAAGTTAAGCAGGGTGAAGAATTGGGTTTCATCAAATTTGGCAGCAGGGTCGATTTACTGTTGCCTCCCGGAACCCAGCTAAATGTAAAGCTTAATGAAACAGTACAGGGAGGAGTAACTGTTATCGCCAACTGGTAAATTTTTAGGATTTTTTTTAACAGGTGAAAATAAATACTGCTACCCAATTGAATTAACTTTACCATAAATCATAAAAAAATAAAGATGAAAAAATTATTGTTATTTACCACAGCAGGTTTGCTTTTTGCAGGAATAGCGATGGCTGATACAGGAAAGGGTAAGAAGAAAAAGGGATCAAAAGGAAAATCTTGTTGTACAAAATCTGGAAAGTCTTGCTCAAAAGATAAAGACAAGTCCGTAAAGATGTAATTCATTTCCAAAAAATCTGCCTCCCGATTGGGAGGTTTTTTTATACCAATGTGATTTATATAATATGCCAATATTTTATAAATCTTATCCCGAATGCTTTGGGGAGTATATGCCGATGGTATCAAACAAATAGTACAATGAGGCGATAGCCGATATTTGACTATATTGTTTGTCCAATCGGTATTAGAATATGTTTTCCAGTTGATTAAGATGCGTTACGGTAAAGGTAGGGTTGAGTTCAGTTATAGCTTGGGTGTGATTCACAAAAATGTTATCCATGCCGGCATTCATAGCACCCTGGATATCGGCTTCAAGATTATCACCTATCATGATCGATTCATCTAGTTTCGCCCCAGACCTTTGTAAAGCATAGGCAAAAATCTGGGGTTCGGGCTTCATGCTGTTGCTCGCTTCGGAAGTGATTACTTCAGTGAAATATTTGTCGATCCCGCTATTGCGGATTTTTTTCCATTGCGTCTGTTCAAAACCGTTAGTAATGAGGTGCAGTACATACGATTTAACCTGCAGGTAGGTAAGTATTTCCATGGTATGGGGGAATACAGCCGTTTTAGTAGGGAGCACTTCCATGAATGAAGCACTCAGAGATCGGGCCAGTTTTTCGTCACCAATTTTATATTCCAGCAAGGTGCGCCACATCCTTTTCCACTTCAGCTCTTCAGCGGTAATAAAGCCTTTCTGAAAACGGTTCCACAATATCTTGTTATGATGAAGGTAATAATTGTAAAAATCTTCAAAATCGGAAGTTACCCGTTCTCTCAGGTTGAAAGAAAGAAAAAGATCGTTCAGTGCGCTTTTGGCATTGCTATCAAAATCCCATAGGGTATGATCGAGATCAAAGAAAATATGCCTGTAGGTTCTGGCAGGCATTGGTAATTTTTGCATCAACGGGAGTTATCTTTACAAAGATGCTAAGTTAGCCATTAAATGATTTTAACCGTTATTATATGAATGTGATCATTACAGGTGCGAGTAAAGGAATCGGCAGGGCGATAGCGCTGGCTTTTGCAGTTGAAGGATGCCGACTGATTTTGTGTGCAAGAAATCTGGATAAGCTGGAAGTTTTTGCTGATGAAATTAAACAACAATTTCCTCAAACTTCAGTTGAAACCTTTGCAGCAGATCTTTCGGAAAAAAGCCAGGTAACCAATTTTGGAAATTTTTGCCTAGGGTTTGGTAGCCCTGATATCGTCGTTAACAATGCAGGAATCTACCTGCCGGGAAGTTGCATTAATGAAGAAGATGGATTTATGGAGCGCATGATGGCACTCAATTTTTACAGTGCCTACCATCTTACCCGTTCACTTGTACCTTACATGATCAAAGCATCTAAAGGACATGTTTTTAATATTTGTTCAGTTGCTTCATTGAAAGCTTATCCGGGAGGTGCGGGTTACAGCATCAGTAAATTTGCACTTGATGGATTGAGCCAGAATCTCAGGCATGAACTGATGCCCCATGGAATAAAGGTTACTGCTGTTTTTCCGGGTGCTGTTTTTACCGATTCCTGGGGAGATTTTGATAACAGCCAATTACGCATCATGGAAGCAGCTGATATTGCGAAAATGATTTTAGCCGCTTCAAAATTATCTGCTCAGGCAGTAGTTGAGGAGATAATTATACGTCCTCAATTGGGGGATCTTCCCTAGGATCAACTGTTTTTTTATGATTGATAAGCAATGCTGCTCATCCTACTTTAATTTTGCCTTTTGTAAGGTTGCACCATGAAGCCATTTTCTATTATTTTTTTGTGGGTTCTACTGGGGAATTTCGTGCTGTTTAATGCTAATGCACAAGTAAGGTTCTCTGCAATGGCTGCTCCCGGCAATGTTGCTGCCGGCGAATTCCTTCAATACAAGATGATCATTGAAAATGCAACGGATGTTAAAAACCTTGTAGCGCCATCATTCAAGCAGTTTGCTGTGATGGGTGGGCCTTCCACAATGAACGGCGAAACGGATGTAAATGGCCGCACTACTCAGTATATCATCATTGGGTTTATTTTGAAACCACTAAAAAAAGGCAAGTTTACCATTGGATCTGCTTCCGTTGAGTTAAATGGCAAATCATATCGAACAGAGCCGATAGTAATAACGGTGCGGGAAGCAGGTTCTCCGGCAAAACTGAATCCCTCGAATCCTGATGCTTCTATTTTCAAAGAGCATGTGCTCCGCAAGGGAGAATCTATAAAGGAGAAAATCAATAATAATATGTTCCTGAAGTTGGAAACAGATTATACCAGCTGTTATGAAGGCGAACCTATTGTTGCAAGTTATAAATTATTCACCCGGATGATGAGTGATGGCAGCCTTGAAAAAAGTCCGGGTTTTAATGGGTTCTCTGTGATTGATATGAAAACAGATGAAGGTAATGAACCAAGAACTGCAACGGTGAATGGGAAAAATTACAATGTTTATGTTATTCGGAAAGCACAATTGTATCCTTTACATTCAGGCACAATAAACATTGAACCGGCAGAATTAGAAAATCGTCAGCAATTAATCAAGGAAGAATATCTCGAAAAATCCGGATTGACTCCTGATGATTTATCAGAACAGGTATTGATGACCTTACCGGCAGACGCTGTTGTTAATTACACAGCTACATTGGTCAGTCAGCCGATGTTGATTACAGTGAAGCCATTGCCTATGAAAGGGAAACCGGCAGGGTTTAATGGTGCTGTTGGAGATTTTACTATCAGGATTTCATCCAATGAATTGACTTTCCCTCTTGATGAAAGCGGCATGCTTCAGGTAACCATTTCGGGAAAAGGCAATTTACATTTGGTTACTTTTCCTGTAATCAATTGGCTTTCTGTATTCGACGACTATGAACCTGTTATTACAGATAGCATTGATAAGCAAAAAGCGCCTTTGAGTGGCATGAAGAAAATGGTTACCCGTTTTTCAGCTACCCGAACAGGAACTTTTATCCTTGCCCCATTGCAGTTCAGTTTCTTTAATCCTTTTAAGGAACAGTATGAAACCGTTGAAACAGATAGTATAAGAATCACTATCACGCCACCGGCTAAACGCAGTAAAGTGGATAAAACAGAAAGGGTTGAAAACAAAAGTACTGATGGCATCAATGTAATATTCAACCACAGGCGATTGTTGGTTGCTGCTCTTGCCTTCTTATTGGCAGTTATTTTGTTTTTTTGGTGGCGTAAAGATAAATCAAAAGAAAAGCAGCTTGCTGTTACAACTTCAGCTACTGAAATGCAGGAGATAGTTAAGCCACCATATGACCCCCTGAATGCATTTCCTGAAAGTACAAAGTGCCTCAAGGATGCAAAATGCGACCGTTTTTACCAATTGATACAAACCGAATACAGGCAATTGATAGCACGTCATTTGAAAATGGTTAATTCTGGATTGACAAGAAAGGATATCATTTTAGGGTTACGTGCTTCTTCAATTCCTGTAGAACTGCAATCAGACATTAGGGATTTACTGGATGAAATCGAACAACAATTATATAGTCCAATGGGTGGTGATCTCCAAAAAGAAAATCTATTTAATCGTGCTGAAGAGTTGAACGTAAAAATTCAGGATCATTTTAGTTGATAGTAAACTTGTAACCTACACCTCTTACCGAGTGGAAGTATTCGGGATTACGGCTGTCTTCTTCAAAATATTTTCTGAAGTTGAGTATGAAGTTATCGATGGTGCGTGTTGTTGGATAAACATTATAGCCCCAAACTGCCTGTAAAATCCTCTCGCGTGTAACCACTTCATTTTTATTTTCAATAAGCAGCTTCAGCAGCATAGCTTCCTTTTTCGTCAAAGCGATTTGTTCGCCCTTTTTATTCTGGCAAACGAGCGCTTTAAAGTCGATACTGTTGCGACCAAATTGAAAGTGATCTGTAGCAGGTGATTTTTCTGAAAGCAGTATATTCTTGCGGATGAGCTTTTCAACACGAAGCAGCAGTTCTTCCAGATTGAAAGGTTTAGTGAGGTAATCATCTGCACCCTTCTTTAAACCAAGTACTCTATCGGCACTGCTGTTTTTTGCACTGAGTATGAGTATGGGCATGCTGTTATGCTGCAGGCGGATGGCTTCACAAACAGAAATGCCGTCTAGTTCGGGCAACATGATATCTAGAATCAGCAGATCGAAATGCTCTTTGCGTACTTTTTGCAAGGCATCTGCACCATCATAACTACCGGTTACTTCATAGCCTTCCAGTTCGAGGTTTATCTTCAGCGCTTCCTGCAGGTTCTCCTCATCTTCAACAAGCAGGATGGAAAATTTCTTTTTCATAAATGATTTTCTTCATCTGCAGGTAACGAAATGGTAAAAATAGTACCTGTTGGCAGATTGTCTGTTATTGTTATACTTCCCTTATGTGCCAGTACGATCTTGTTCACCAGATATAGGCCTAATCCTGTGCCCTTGGCGCTTTTGGTTGCTTCATTGCCGAGCCGGTAGAATTTCTGAAATACTTTTTTCTTTTCCCCGGCTTCAATACCATTGCCCAGATCGGCCACAGAAAGTGTTATCTCCATTTCAATACGTTTAACCGTTATTGTGAGTAAGCTTTCTTTTGGTGCATATTTGATGGCGTTTTCTACCAGGTTATTAAGTGCAATTTGCAAAAGCAGAGGGTCGCCTTCGGTGATACAATCCTCTCCTGTAAAAGTATTTATTTTTTTTTCGGGATACCTGCTTCCGAATTCTATCACACTGGATTGTACCAGTTCTGTCATATCAATCGGTTCGAAAGTGATCCGGTATCCGCCTGCTTCCATTTGGGAAGAAAGCAGCATGTTGTTACATAAGGCATTCATACGGTTGGCTTCTTGTAGGGTATTTTGGAGTAATTTTTTGGTTTGCTGTTCTTCTAGCTTTCTCTTTTGTAAGGTTTCGAGATTAAGTTTAGTAACTGCAATCGGTGTTTTTAATTCGTGGGTAAGTGCCATCATGAGGTGCTGTTGCTGCCGGGTGATCTTCAATTCTTTGTTCACCGCACGATAAACAAAAAAGGCTCCGGCACCTATCAATAGGAAAAAGATACTGCCCTCGCCAATGAATTGTGTAGTCTTGCGTTGATATTCATTTTGGATTCGTTGGTAATCGAAGTTGTAATCTGTTGCGTTTTTATCAAGGCTCTGTAATTTGTAAGCTGTCATCTGGCGATTCTGCCTGCTCAACGCAATATACCACCAAACAAGTGCCGCAATGATATAGGCCAGTAAGAACCAGTAAAGGAGAAAGATGCTTTTTATTTGTTTCGACTTTTTCTGCATGGCTATTGATTCATCTCTATTACCATGAAAGATCAGTTCCGTTTATCAAGACCCCAGCTCAATTTACTGCGGAGGGTTTGTAAAAAATTATTTTCATTCATCCTGATGAGGTTCAAATCGAAACTTTCTTTCCGTACTGCCAGTTGAATTTCTTTGGTTACGATTTCCCTTCTGCTGTCCAGTGTACAAAGGAAACCATCTGTGCGGCCCTCCACTTCAAAAGAAACAATCGTATGGTCAGGCACAATAATAGGCCTGATATTAAGGTTGTGCGGTGCCACTGGTGTAATTACAAAACTCGCACTTTCGGGAAATACTACCGGCCCGTTACAACTTAGCGAATACCCTGTAGAGCCGGTTGGAGTAGCAACTATCAAGCCGTCGGCCCAGTATGTATTGAGAAATTCCCCATTAAGATAAGTATGTATCTTAATCATCGGCGAACTGTCTTTTTTGTGTAATGAAAATTCATTAAGTGCATAAGGGGTTTGCCCGAACAAAGGTATGTTGGCATCCAGGTGAAGCAATGTTCTTTTGTCTAGTACATATTTTCTGTTGGCAATGGCATCGATGGCAGATTTCATATCTTCCTTGCCGATGTTGGCGAGAAAGCCCAACCTGCCATAATTAATGCCCAAAACAGGAATGCCGGTATCTTTTACCAGGGTTACGGTATCGAGTAAGGTTCCGTCGCCTCCGAGGCTGATCATGCAATCTATTCCCGGATCCAATTCTTCTCCGGCATGAAAAGTTGAATATTTTCCCTTGATATCTATGGCTGAGTAGAATTGATTGAAGAAATCCTGAAAGATGACAGGTTCTGCGCTATGATTGATCAATTCTTGCAGCAAAGGATTGATATCCTGAAATTGGTCATTTTCAATACCCCGGCTATAAATGGCTATTTTCATTGAAGAGGGGAGGATGTTTAAAAACCTCCTTTCACATGTAAAAATAACCCCTTTTCACCTAATTGGTTGAAACTGTATTCCAGCCGGATGGCCGTATCGTAAAGGGCAAGGATATCAATGCCCACCCCGTAGGTATACAGCGCCCGGTTATTCAGGAGGGTGTTGTACTCTTTAGTATTGTTGGCAAAACCGGCATCGCCGAAAGCCTTTCCATAAAAGCTGAAAGGCAGGTAAGGAATTTGACGGATATGGAAGGGCACCGGAATACGAAAACTGAATAATTTTTTAGCGAGCGTATAACGCACTAGCGCTGCTGCATAGCCGTCGATAACATAATATTCCAGTCCACGCAGGTAAAACTCATTGTATCCGAGTGCCCGTTGATTGATATAAGCCTGACGGAAAGGTAATTTCAATTTTGCCGCAGCCTCAATACTGCTGAAAAATTGATGTTGGTGAGGAATGAATAACCGGTATGAACCTTCAATAGAAAGCATATTCGTTCCTCCTGTAAAACTCAATCCTCGTTTATTTAGCGTAAAGCCATAAATTTTTCCTTTTTGGGGATAGTTTATATTATTGGTGTTAGAGTAAAGGAAGGCATAACTGATTTCAGGGATGTGCGCATAAGATTTCGAAGTGTTGAAATACGAAGGATTGTAATTTGGAGTTACGATACTATCATTTACTTTGGTATAGCTGTATTGGGCTGCAAAGAAATGCCTGATGAAATATCCTCTCCGGATCCTGTATGATAAGGATATGGCGAAGTTGTCACGCACAAAATCATCCCTCTTGAATTCAATCAGTTTATTGTTTTGGCTGGTTTGGATAGGTATTTCCCTGTTTTGGGTATAGGAGGTTGCTATCGAATATCCCTCGGTAAGGGCATTATTGCTTGCCGGGGCAGCATAGCTGAATGATAATGATCGGGCATATCCGCTGAGTAAGGAAACCCTCAACTGGTCGCCTCTTCCGCTAAAATTGTAGTGTGTGAATTTCGCCCCGTAAATCACCCGGTTAAAATCTGCATTGTATACCTTATACCATTCATTGAAGTTGCGGTCGGTTAGTTTGAATTGAGGGATAGGAAGGATATACCATCTTTCTTTAACGGTTACCTCTAAACGCAGTTCAAAGGCCGATTCCAGGATGGGTTGTATGTCTACTTCTAGGAACAGGTTGCTGTTGTAAACCAGGTTTTTCGATAAGGTCACCAATTCCATCAATTTCCCTGCAATTACAGAGTCGCCTTTTTTAAGCAGGATTTCGCGAAGGATGATATAGCTCCTGGTTTTTTTGTTACCTTTTATGGTGATTTCCCTGACCAGCAATTTACTGGATGAATCTTCTTTAAGTTTTAGCGGCAGCTCATCGCGGAATTCCGGGTATGCCGGCTGAACTTGGGCAATTGTTTTGCCTGTGGCACAAATAAAAAGTAGCAATATGCAAAGCGGAATTATTTTCATTAAACAATGCAGACCAAACAGTTTGTTCGAAGATAGCTTATGCCAAAATAATGATGAAGATTAAATATGAAGATAATTCATGAGGTGACGGTAATTGGTATCCACTTCATTTTCAAACTTTTCTGTACCATAGGTATACAAGACCCGGTATTCATATCTTTCGAAAGTGGCAATGATAGCTGCCAGTTCGCGCCTATTGAGGTGAAGGGTAACCGTTAATAGCCCATTTTTTGCATTAGTAGTACTGTTGAGGTGTAAAATGGTACTATCGTTACTTTCAACAATCCGGCTGATTTCAGAAAGGGCAAACTGATGGTGCTCCATTTCAAGGATGATGATGCCACCTATTTCGTCGGCACCTGCAAAATTACCGAGGGTTTTTAACAAATCTGAAGTGGTAATGACACCCAGGTAAATGGTTTGATTTTTTACAACGGGTACTATATTCGTATCAAACTGGTTACTGCAATTTACGGCATTGAGAAAATGAACCTGATCGGGTACAGAAGCAGCAATAAAACAATCCTGTACCAATTCAATGGGTACCCTTTCATCTTCAACATCCAGTAAATCTTCTTCACTTACCAGCCCCAAATAGGTGTTTTCTGAAATAACAGGCAGATGTGTAAGCTTGTAGTCGTTGATTAGCTGGCGTGCCTTACCAACCGAGTCCTGTAACTGTAACCGGGGAATATTGTGGTTGATAAGGTCAGCGGTCAACATTTTTTGGTGCTTAATTTGAACTTTGGGTGCAGTTCATTACAGATAAAAGTTAGACAACTAAACAGATTAAACTGTTGCAGCAGCAGATTTTATTTTCGCAAGGAAACCATCAAGGATGCGGTTAAATTCATCTGGTACTTCCATCATAGGAGCATGGCCGCATTTATCAATGAAATGCAATTCACTATTAGGGATAAGCCTGTTGAATTCCTTACCAACAAAAGGGGGAGTGATGGTATCATTATTTCCCCAGATCAGGCAGGTGGGTTGTTTTATTTCTGTGAGTTCATCTCCGAGGTTATTGCGGATCGCGCTTTTAGCTAATGCAATGATTTTGATTACTTTCAAACGGTTATTGGTGATTTCAAAAACCTCATTTACCAACTCTTCTGTTGCCAGCCTGGGATCATAGAAGGTGAGGGCTGTTTTATTGCGGATATATTCCTTATCACCACGTTTTGGGTAAGTGTCGCCCATTCCATTCTCAAATAGGCCCGAGCTTCCGGTAAGAACGAGTGATTGTATCCTTTCGGGGTTTTTCAGGATATGAACCAAGGCAACATGTCCACCAAGAGAATTGCCCATGAGGTGGATCCGATTATAATTGCGGTGCTCGATAAACCTTTGCAAAAATTTTTGTAAACCTCCAACAGAAGTGTGCAATAAATCAAGGTCAAGCAAAGGAAGTATAGGTACCACCACCTGGTTTGATTTTTTGAAATGCTCGATCAGGTCTTGAAAATTACTGAGGGCGCCAAATAAACCATGTAAGAGCATCAGGGTTTCACCGTTACCTTCTTCTATGAACTTGAATTTTGCGTCTTGTCTGATTTCGTAACTCATGCTGCTGCCACTGTTTAGCTAGAATTTCCCCTTAGGGTTTGTTGTGTATCGGGTTAAAATTACAGCAAAAAAGAGGAAAGAAGCTATTAATGCTGCATTTTATCAGAAACCGCTTCAAAAAAATGTTCGAGTTGCAAAAACAAGCCTTGAAATAACGGCACTATCTTCCCTATGGTATTGATCAAAGCCGGTGCTAAAGGGTAGATAAGCGGAAAAACTGCTGAATGTTCTGATTGTATTTTGGAAACCAAATTCAGTTGTACCGCATAAAACAAAATGATGCTAAATAAGATTCCATAAATCAGCAGGTGAAATAGAATTCCTCCAATTCTGTTCAGCCATCCCAGCATCACCCATTCTGCAGTATGTTGCAAGAGTTTTGCTGCGAGGTTCACCAATGTTATAACTATCAGAAATACGGCAAGGAACGACAATACCGGCAACCATCTGTAAAACCCGGTAGCGGTAGAAATATGATTGGCTACCACTGCTGATAATTTCACGGCTGCAAGCATGGCAACAAAGAAACCGGCAAAGGAAAATAAGGAAAGAATCAGTCCTTTTCTTAAGCCCTTAAAGATTCCCAGCAGCATCAGCATGAAAAATAACAGGTCAATCATCATATCCCATGGTTAAGCAAAATTTAGGCAGTTCAGGAAGCAAGCATTTCTTTTACCAGTTCACTGATGGTTTTACCATCGGCTTTGCCAGCCAGCTGTTTGGAGGCCACGCCCATCACTTTGCCCATATCGGCTGACGTAGCCGCACCAGTTTCAGCAATGATTTGTGAAAGCGCAACCCTGATTTCATCGGGGCTTAATTGCTTTGGAAGGAATCTTTCAATCACTTCCATTTCTTCTTTTTCCTTTTGTGCAAGATCTTCCCTTCCCTGTTTTTCAAAGATGTCAAGCGAATCCCTGCGTTGTTTCATCATCTTTTGCAGGAACTTCTGTTCTGTTGCTTCATCAATTTCACCTCCGGCACCGGGCTCTGTTTTGGCTTTAATGATTTCAGCTTTAATAGCCCTCAGTGAACGGAGTACTGCTTCATCTTTGGCCTTCATGGCCTCTTTCATTTCCGTCATAATTTTTTGTTCAAGAGACATACATTCAATTTTTGAAGTGGAAAAAATCAATTTGCTATTTTTCCTGACTAGTGGTCAACTGGTCAAAAAATTTCTTGTGGAAAGATTTGGCAAAAACTTTCATTTCTTCGGTTAAGCTTTCATTATTCGTAGCCCGCTTAAAAGTGTCTGCCATGGTAATCAGCATCTGGTAGAAGAAATCGCCCATCTCATCAACCATCATATCTTTTGTCCAGAGGTCTATCCGCATGGCCGATTTATCTGCCCCGTCCCAAAAAGCAAGACACATGGCTTTTGCCCTCTGCTTTAATTCCGCTTTGCTATCGCTGGCATCCCAATTGATTTGTTCCGGAATTTTATTGGGGTCGAGTAACACGTCGATGGTTATGGTAGATTTCTGCATATCGTTATTCAGATTTGATACAAATTTATGGAGTTTCGTATGTTATGTTTTCAAAATGGCTTCCGCTAATTTCCAAGAACTATTTTCCAAACTGTGTTCTTTCATTTTTTCAGCAGCATGCTGCAAAAGGGAATTCCTGGTATCTTCATTTTTATACATAAGGATCATAGCCTGAGAAACCCCTTTTTCATCGGGTGCAGTATAATGAACCGCTGCTCCGAAAGATGATCGGTAATAGGGATGATCGGGTAATACTAAAGGTGCACCTGATTCCAGGATATGGATGATATAGGGGTTAACGCCTAAGTTCGACGGCATTAGCAGTACCGTGTATGCAGCAGCGTATAATATTTTTGAATGATCTTTTTCTTCAGACAAGAGGAGATGGACTGCTATTTTGTATTTGTAAGTAGCCAACTTCACCGAGATTGCCTTATGCTGTTCTTCACTAACGATAAGCACTAAACGAAAATTAGATTGCTGCCATTTCTTGAAATGAGAAAATGCCTTTAATTGGGTTATGCAATCCTCAATTGTTCCACACCTTGCCTCGTACAGAAAATATTCCTTTCCTCCGGTAAGTTCATTTTTTATTTCTGCCATCGATCCTTCAGTATTTGCAGTAAGGGGCAGGCAGAACCCTGTAGGGATGATCGCTATTTTTTCTTCGGCTAATGGATATTGGTGCAGCACCTGTTCTTGTACTAAGTCATTTGGTACCTGAATCAAGATAGACTGATTGATGAATTTAGGAAGGATTTTTTTCAGGTAACGTTTATTCCTGTTATGCAAATCAGGCCAATCCAAACAGATTACCGAACGGGTAGTACTTCTTAAACTGCAGCAAGGCCCGGAACTGATGAAAAGGGTCGTATTCATTTTGTGCAGTTCAGCAGTTAATTTGAACTGATACCAAAAATAGAGCAGCAAATTATTGGTCGCTGATGGTGTAATACAAATATTTTGGTAACCAGATTCCTGGGCATTGTTTGAAATATTAGGGTGGTTGAAAATAAAACAGGCTTTCAATCCCGGATTCGAAACTGCAAGGGCATTACAAAAAAAAATGGCTTGCTTCAACTGTCTTTCTTCATCCATAACAGCACCGGATATTTGAACAGCAACCGTCATGTTGATTAGATGAGCACTTTTACTTTCACGGTTTCTATCCTGGTGTCAGTAACATTGAGGATATCAAATTCCATATTGCCGATAATGATCCGTTCCTTTTGATGCGGGATCGCGCCGTTGTTTTCAATGATGTATCCGGAAAGGGTTTCTGCACCATCATCTCCGGGAAAACGTAAATTGTATTTTTGTTTGATGAAGTCTATTTCCAGCCTTCCGCTAAAAAGATATTCATCGCTGGCAATTTGTTTGTCTACAAAAGTTTCAGCAACATCATATTCATCTTCTATTTCTCCAAAAATTTCTTCTAGCAGATCTTCCATAGTCACAATGCCTGCAGTGCCTCCAAATTCGTCGATTACCCAGGCGATGCTTTTGCCCTCTTTGCTGAATTTGTTCATGAGGTCGGTAGCACTCATGGTTTCAGGTATTGTGGGAATGGGATGTAGTATTTCCCTGAGGGAAGCAGGTTTGCTGAACATATCGAGGTGATGAACATAGCCCAGGATATTGTCTATATTTTTCTCAAAAACAACAATCTTGCTTAGTTTGGTCTCAATGAAACGGGCTTTCACTTCTTCTATAGGCAGATTGATACTCATGCCTTCAATTTCTCTTCTGGGGATCAGGCATTCCCTTATTTTGGTTTCGCTTAGGGATAGGGCGTTTTCGAAAAGGGCTTTGTTGATTTCCGAACTGTCGGTTTCCTCATTGTTCTTGCTTTGTTGAAGGAAGTGTTCCAGATCTATTTTACTGAAGGCTTCTTTCTTGTTGCTGAGTTTTATATTGAAAACATATTTCAATATCCACTCTGCCATCTGCACGAATAATGCTGCAACTGATGAAAAAAGCCAGTAAAAAAATACCGCCAGAGAAGTAACAATCGGTGAAGTAAGAATGGTATTGTTACGTGCCCTGAAGAAAGCCTTGCTCAGGAATTCAACAAATAGAATGATGATGGTAGAAAGGATCGTTTCTACGAAAAGCCTGATATATTTCACATAATCAGTAGCGGAAGCTGGAAGTTTTCCTTCAAACCACTTCCAAACGGGATACAGAAAATCGCCTATGAGCAGGCCGTAAACCACCAGCAATACATTCAGCGAAAATAACAATGCACCGATAAAACGGGTAGGCTTATCCGAAAAAGAACCCCAGGTGATACCACTATTGGTGCCCTGTTTTTTTTTGAGTTCAATGGATAATTTATTAGCGGAAACAAATGCTATTTCAATCCCTGAAAGTAATCCGATCAGGATCAGTGCAATTACAATCGATACCAACGCAATCCATTCCATAAGCTAAAATTAAAAAATAGCAATGATATCCTAAAGTTTCATTTAGCTGGCTAAAAAATCAGCTACCAGCTTACTGGCTTGCTCACAAGCCACTTCAAGTTCAGCATTTACAATCACTTCATCAAACTGGTCTTTGAAAGATATTTCATAGGCTGCTTTATTCACCCTTGCCCGAAGCGTATCTTCAGTTTCGGTACCTCTGGCTTGTAACCTGATTTTAAGTTCATCTACTGAAGGAGGTTCTACGAAGATGCTCAGCGTATTTTCGGGATATTGTTGCTGCACATGAATAGCTCCTTTCACATCAATATCCAGAACGGGTACCTTATCTAAGGCCCAGATCCGCTTTAACTCCGATTTCAACGTCCCGTAGTATTTTCCTTCATATACCATCTCCCATTCGGCAAATTCATGCTGTTGTATCTTATGCTTGAATGTTTCAATATTCATGAAATAATAATCAACCCCTTCATTTTCATTCTCTCTCGATTCACGGGTTGTTGCCGATACGGAGAAAGCGAGTTTAGGGAAAGTTTTCATCAGATGATGGGTAATGGATGTTTTCCCTGCACCGGATGGAGCAGTGATGATCAATATTTTTTGATATAGTGAGACCATTTGCAAATAAAAAGAAAAAATAGCGAAATTTCGGGCTGTTGAATGAATTGAGATTTTACTTCACCAGTTTTATTCTCAATTGCCTATCAAATTGAGCGGATTTCATTATAATCGTTTTATGGATGCTCCTAATGCATTCAGCCTGCTGTCGATATTTTCGTATCCCCGGTCGATCTGTTCAATATTTTGGATCTTGCTTTTGCCGTCTGCGCTTAAAGCGGCAATCAACAATGAAACGCCCGCACGGATATCAGGAGAGCTCATGGTGATACCCCGAAGATTTTTTTCCCGCTCAAGCCCTACAACCACAGCACGATGCGGATCGCACAAAATTACCTGTGCGCCCATTTCAATCAGTTTGTCTACAAAAAACAACCGGCTCTCAAACATTTTCTGATGGATGAGCAAACTGCCTTTTGCCTGAATGGCGGTTACTAAAATGATACTCAGTAAATCCGGTGTCAACCCGGGCCAGGGATGATCATAAATGGTGAGTATGCCCCCGTCCATGAATTTTTGTATTTCATAGTCGTCTTGTGCAGGTATATGGATATCATCTCCGATAATATCAAGCATAATACCGAGCTGTCGGAATTTATCGGGGATCACTCCAAGGTCTGCTACGCCTGCATTTCGGATGGTAATAGCGCTTTGGGTCATGGCGGCTAAACCGATAAAGCTCCCTACTTCAATCATATCGGGCAACATCTGGTGTGTGGTACCATTCAGTTTGCTAACCCCATGAATAATGAGCAGGTTACTACCGATTCCTTCGATGCTGGCACCCATCCGAACCAGCATCTTGCTGAGTTGCTGGATATAAGGTTCACAAGCGGCATTATAAATACTGGTGGTTCCTTCTGCCAATACAGCTGCCATCAGGATGTTAGCCGTACCTGTTACACTGGGTTCATCGAGTAAAAGGAATGTACCTGTTAACTGTTCTGCTTCCAGTGTGAAATAACTTGCATCTTCATGATAGGTATACTTGGCACCCAGTTTTTCAAATCCAATCAGATGGGTATCCAGCTTTCTCCTGCCTATCTTATCCCCGCCGGGTTTTGGAAGATAGGCTTTCTTGAACCGTGCCAGCAGCGGACCAGCCAGCATAACGGAGCCGCGTAAACGCCCGCTTTTCTTATGGAAGGTGTCGCTTTGCAGATAGGCTACATCCACCTCATCGGCCCTAAAAGTACAGGTATGGGCATCTATGCGGTTTACCTTAACCTGCATATCTTTAAGCAATTCTATCAGCAGGTTTACATCAATGATATCTGGTATGTTTTTGATCAGCACTTCTTCAGCCGTCAGCAAAACCGCACTGATAACTTGTAAGGCCTCGTTCTTAGCACCTTGCGGGGTTATGCTTCCTGATAATTTATGGCCTCCGGTTACTTCAAAAATATTCATGTGATTTCAGTTATATGGCAGTTATATATACTCCTCTTTTACAAACCTAATAAAAAACCCTGATGCCAATCGGTCATCAGGGTTTTAATTTGCAGGTTTAGCCTGTCAATATCTTTTTTTGAAATTACGGTTGTTCGTATTGCGGTTATCCCGATTATCACGCCCGCCATTATTAGGCCGGTTGCCACCTCGATTATCTCCCCGGTTATTGTTGCGGTTATCTCTGGCACCAAAATTCTGACGGTAAGGCACACGCGCAGTATTGCCATAGTCGTCGCGTTCGGGGCGGTTATCGGTTCGGTGTTTTACAAAAGGCTTATTATTGAATTCCAATTCGCCTTCAGTCATATTGCTCAATTCGCCTTGTATGGTATCGTCGTGAACCAATTCTTTGTGCCAGTTGCTGTAAGTGAGCTTCATATAATAAGCAATGGCATTGGCAAAGCCTTGCTTCTTTTCAGGATTCTGTTCTTTAAGGGCTTTGTCTATCACCACTTCAATATTCTTTCCCAAGTGGTTGAATTTCGGATACCGTTTTGGATATCTAAGTATCTCGGGTTTTGCTTTCAGGGTTTCCCGGGTGGGGATCGGGTATGGACTTTCCACATCCAGTTCAAAATTGCTGATCAGGAATAAATGATCCCAGAGTTTGTGCCTGAAATCTTCTACATTCTTCAAATGCGGATTCAGGAAGCCCATGAGTTCAATCACTGCATAAGCATTATTCTGCCGTTCTTCTTTATCTTTTACGGTGAGTAAATATTCAATCATCTTTTGAATATGCCTTCCATATTCTTTCATGATGAGATGGTTTCTGGTAGTATTGTATTCCATGTTTTCAACGTCGATCATATACAAAAATAAGGTTTAAAAGATAGAAAACAACAGCACGAGCCATTTGTAAGCCAATGAGGTGCAATTAATCGATTGATTTTTTTTCCAAATTACGCAGAAACAGCCTTTTAGCTAACAGCAAAGCCAATAATGCGCCTAAACTGTCAGCCGCCCAGTCTAGCAAATCAAAACTCCTTCCCGGAACATACAGCTGAATGATTTCGGTAAAGATGCCCCAAACAATAACGGCCATACATACCCTCAGCATCCATTGCCATTTTTCCTTTAAAGGGATTTCAAACTTGTTTATCGGAATAATGAGCAGCCATGCCTGTACGGCAAACATACCTGCATGAACCCATTTATCGAAATGTAGTTTTTCGAGCCAGCCCCACCAGCCACCTGTTTCAGGAAGATCATCTTTTGGAAGGGTGATGAGGAAAAGTATCACAAAAAACCATGCAATACCGGGGATAAATCTACCGAATTTCTTTAGGGTCATGATGGTAATTTTCAGCCGCGATAGGTGCGTTTAATCAACCAATGCAGCATAGGCAGTTGCATCCATGAGTTTTGCCACATCAGCCACTTCGCTTACTTTCATTTTGATCATCCAACCTTCTCCATAAGGGTCGCTGTTTACCAGTTCGGGATTGGCTTCGAGAGCAGGGTTTACTTCCAAAACAGTTCCTGCTACCGGTAAAAAAAGATCACTAACCGTTTTAACAGCCTCAACGGTACCAAAAATTTCTTCTGCAGCAAATGATTTTCCAACACTATTGATATCAACATAAACGATATCACCTAATTCGTGTTGAGCAAAATCGGTGATACCGATTGTTGCCGTATCGCCTTCTAACTTAATCCATTCATGATCTTTGGTATACTGCAGGTTGGATGGGTAATTCATATTTAAAATTTGTTTTTTTATGAGTAGCTGCGCGCAATTTAACTAAAAAAATAAGGGATGCGTTGTTATTTTATAATTTCCATCTTCATCCGTATATCCGCGTGTGGACGATTGTTGCCATCTCTTGATAATTTGGCGATCTTATCTACTACTTCTAATCCGCTTACCACTTCTCCGAAAACGGTATATTCCATATCCAGCATCGGGGTGCCTCCTAGGTTCTGATAAATATTCTTTTGTTCTACGGTGTAAGTAAATCCCTTATTCTGTTCGAACATGGCGATTTCAGTCAAGGGGATTTTCCTTCCCTGAACGATGTAAAACTGGCAGGCACTACTGGCTTTTTCAGGATTGCCATCACTGGCTGCTGCCAGGGCTCCTTTTTTATGAATCAGGCTACGTTTAAATTCAGATGGGATTCGGGCCATTTCTGCACCGCCCATACCCAGCATAGCGCCTTGTGTTGCATTTTTGCTCATGGGGTCGCCGCCTTGTATCATGAATTCGGGAATGATGCGGTGAAAGAGTAAACTATCATAAAAGCCCTGTTTTACCAGCTTGAGGAAATTGTCGCGGTGTAGTGGGGTGGAATCGTAAAGTTTAACGATGATTATTCCGGAATCAGTAGTAATCTTCACCCTGCGTTGATCAACGGGTTTGCCGGGCTTTGCAGCAACGGTTTTAGTGTTTTTGGCAGGTTTGCTGACTTGTGCTTTTGCAGCAGGAATAGCAAAAGCGCTAAATAAGGACAGCATAACAAGTAAACGTAAATGGCTCATTGTAGATGTTTTTATTGGCTTTAAATAAAGCCCTGTTGTTGAAAATAAAGCAAGATATGGTCTTTTAAAAAATTTTCCTGTTCAAAAAGATTAAATCCTGGTAATGCCCTCATTTGGGTGAAGTGCGGCCACCCTTCTTCATCATGTCCGTCGAAACTGTAATAGCCACCAGGCAATAAAATGGTACAGATGGCAATATGCATCAGGTCCTGCTTCTGCTCTTTACTGAATTCCTGTGGCCCCTGCCCGAGTTCCTGCACCCCAATCAGCAGCAAAACACCATTCATATCGGGCTTGATATTGAATTGCTCTTTCAGCTTGATGCGTAACTTCAACCAACGCACTTGAAGGTCTTCTTCGGGATGTTGCATGCTGCAAATGTAAGTATTCAGGTTTTCCCGATTATCTTTGCCGCCTTATACCACATAAATTGAATTTGATATGCTTCAGGTACAACTGATCAGGCAGCAGGCCGAATGGGTAAAAGAAAGATTATCGGTACGGAATTTTTCCAAATTGGGTTTGGTTGATCATCTGGTGGAAATGGATGAAGCATTGCGAAAATCTAAGGCTGAAACCGAAAACCTACAGGCAGCTATCAATGCGGCTTCAAAGGAAATCGGGCAATTAATGGCATCAGGGAATCGCGATTTAGCCGAATCAAAAAAACAGGAAGTTGCTTCATGGAAATCAGATTTAGCAGATAAAACAGTTCATCTTGAAGCACAGGAAAACCATTTTAACAGCACATTGCTGCAACTGCCCAATCTACCGCATACATCTGTACCCTTCGGTAAATCGGCAGAGGATAATGAAATCGTTCGCCAGGGTGGCAATACACCCGATTTATTTCCTGAAGCAAAACCGCATTGGGATCTGATCAAAACCTACCATCTGGTAGACTTTGAAACGGGTGCAAAAATTGCGGGCAGCGGGTTCCCTTTATTTAAAGGTAAAGGAGCGAAGTTGCAAAGGAGCTTAATTCAATTTTTTTTAGATTACAATACAGATGCCGGATATACAGAATATCTGCCTCCATTACTTGTGAATGAGCAAACAGCTTATGGAACCGGTGCGTTACCTGATAAGGAGGGGCAGATGTATCACGTCACTGAAGATAAACTGTTCCTCATTCCAACCGCAGAAGTTCCGGTAACGAATATCTATAACAACGAAATTTTAAAGGAGACGGATTTGCCGGTTAAGATGACAGCATATACTCCTTGTTTCCGCAGGGAAGCCGGAAGTTTCGGTGCTGATGTGCGAGGGCTAAACAGGGTTCATCAGTTCGATAAGGTGGAGATCATCCAACTGGTGATGCCACAGGATAGTTACCGGGTATTGGAAGAGATGGTACTTCATGTTGAAAAATTATTACAACTGCTGGAACTGCCTTACCGCATACTTCGTTTATGCGGTGGCGATATGGGCTTCACTTCTGCACTTACATACGATTTTGAAGTGTACAGTGCGGCACAGCAAAAATGGCTGGAAGTGAGCTCGGTTAGCAACTTCGAAACTTTCCAGACCAACAGGATGAAAATCCGGTATAAAGATGAATCGGGTAAAACCCAATTGCTGCACTCATTGAACGGTTCTTCACTCGCACTTCCTCGAATCATGGCAGCTTTACTGGAGAACAATCAAACCGAAAACGGCATCCAATTGCCTCAGATTTTACATCAATATTTTGGTGCAAGCACGGTGATAAAATAGTGTACAGTAGCTGAAAAAAACGAATGTTACCAAAACGTTTAACGTTTAACGTTTAACGTTTCCATCCTTTCAATCCTCCCGTTCATCACCTTAAACCAAACAGGAGGCAACAGTGCGAGTAACATGCTTCCGGGGTATCCTGTTGGCAATTGAGGGGCATTGGCATGATGATGTAAGGTTTGGTATTTTTTACTGGCCAAATAATGATGATCACTATGCCTGCTCAGTTCAAAAAGCATGATTCGCCCCAGGGGATGGTCGCTGTTCCAACTATGCCAGGGCATGGCGCGTTCATATTGACCGTTGGGCATTTTTTTTCTGTTCAAGCCATAGTGTTCTATATAATTTACAGTTTCCAGTAAAAGGATGCCTGTTACCGCAGCGGCGAGAAAACAAACGGTTGCCATGGTGCCGAATATCACAAATACTGCTGTGATGAGAAGTATTTGAAGCAACTGGGCTTGCAGTATTTCGTTGTGAATACTCACCACTTTATATCCTTTTTTCACCGCATCATCTGCAGCAATTTTCCATGCAGATAAATAAGAATAAAAAATAGTACGGAACCAGAAAGTATAAACGGGTTCGTTATAGTGGGCACTGCTTGGGTCTTCGGGTGTGGATACATTTTTGTGATGCCCTTTGTTGTGTTCAATGAAAAAATGCATGTACAATGATGTGGCCAATAAGGCTTTTGCCATCAGTTGCTCATATCTTTTATTGCGATGACCCAGTTCATGTGCAACATTGATGCCAAATGTGCCACAAAAAAGACCCATGCTTAATGTGCGGCCTGTGATATCCCAGAAACTAAGACCGGTATCCGTCAGTGAATGTAGAAATACATAAAGTGCCCCAAACTGGAGTGGAACCACCAGATAAAGCAGATAGTCGTAAACCCTGCTTTTTTTAGCCATTTCAGTTTCTGCGGCATCCAGGTTCCGGTTACTTGGTTTAATCATGAGTTCCAGTACCGGAATCAGGATCCATGCATATATCATGGGTAACCATACCCAAAATCCTTGGTGATGGAAGGAAATCCAGCCGGCAGCATAAAAACTAATCGGTGAAAGGTATTTAAACATCCTGATGCTCATAAATACTAATTTATACAATTTACGAAATAAAGTGAAAATGTTGTTATTCTTGGGCTTTGTTAAACCAAGCAGTTATTAAATCGTCTATGTTTATACTTAAAAATTTCTCCTTTCTATGCCTGTTAGCAACCGATTAAAGAATCAACATTTGCTTTGGCGTGCTGCTTTTGGCCCTATGGCCGAAAATGCCGCTGCTCTCGATACCATCAAACCTGCCGATTTATGGCAGTTACTTCTCGAAACATCAGCATCAAAACCAGAAAAGCTTGAAGTTGCCGATAATCTCATTGCCGGACTTTCGAATGGCGTGAAGGATCTGGTGGCTCTTGATAAGGCAGGTAAAATGGATGAAGAAACCAAAAAAGAGCGGCAACAAAAAATGCGTCAGCAATCTAAAGATGATATCCGAAACCTGAATATCCTATGGTTAGATGAAATGATAAATAGTGAAGCGCAGCTCAGGGAAAAGTTGAGCCTATTCTGGCATGGTCATTTTTCCTGCAGGGTGATCAATAGCTATTTCCAACAGGAATTACTGCATATCATCCGCACTCATGCTTTGGGTAATTTCGGCGACCTGTTAAAGGCGGTAAGTAAATCGCCTGCCATGATTCAGTTCCTCAACAACCAGCAAAACAAAAAGAAAAAGCCTAATGAAAATTTTGCCCGTGAATTGATGGAGCTATTTACTTTGGGCAGGGGTCACTACAGCGAAACAGATATCAAAGAAGCAGCAAGGGCTTTTACAGGCTGGGGTTTTAACCTCGATGGAAAGTTTGAAAACAGGGCTTATTTTCATGATGAGGAAGCTAAAACCATTTTCGGACAAACCGGAAATTTCAATGGTGATGATGTACTCAACATCCTGCTTAAAGAAAAACAAACCGCCAAACACATCACCAGTAAATTATATAGTTTTCTGGTGAATGAAAAGCCAGATGAATCGAAAATAGATTGGTTGAGTAGCCGCTTTTTCAAATCCAATTATGATATCAAATATTTACTAACTGATATCTTTATGAGCGACTGGTTTTATGAACCAAAAAATATCGGCAACCACATCAAGTCGCCTATCGAACTGTTGGTTGGTCTACGGCGCCTCATCCCCTTGAAAATGGAAAACGACAATGCACAATTGCTTTTTCAAAAACTTCTTGGGCAGATCTTGTTTTATCCTCCCAATGTAGCGGGTTGGCCTGGTGGCCGTAATTGGATCGACAGCAGTACACTGATGTTACGGTTAAGGATACCTGCTTTTATTACCTCCTCCGAGAAATTAAACATCAGGGCTAAATCGGATGATGATGTGAATATGGGTCAAACTGATGCTGCTTACCGAACCGGAGGTGTTGGAATAGATTGGCCAGCGGTTTATAAGCTTTTCGCTTCAACACCAAGGGAAGATCTGGTTAAAGCCATCGCAGATGTGCTGTGGCAAACCGGAAACCGGCCGGAAGCAAAGATGCTTGCAGCTTTTGTAAATGAACAAAGCAGGGAAGACTTTATCCGTACCACGATCCTCAGGCTTATGGCTACACCTGAATATCAACTCTGTTAAATTCAAACCGTATCAATTTTTTTAAACAACTTGTATGCTTATCAATAGAAAAACTTTTATCCAAACCGGTACACTGGCTTCTGCTTCTGTGATGCTTCCTGGATTCCTTCAGGCCCTAAGCCGCAAGCCATCAGTTCCTCCGGGTAATAAGGTATTGGTTATAGTTCAGTTTAACGGGGGTAACGACGGATTGAATACCATCATACCGGTAACCAACGATATTTACTATCGGGAAAGACCAAGGCTTGCGATAGATAAAACTAAAACGCTCACTCTTACTGACGATGCCGGACTGCATCCCGCATTGGTTGCCTGTAAAGCTCTTTATGATGAAGGAAACCTGGCTATGCTTAATACGGTAGGATATCCTAATCCCGATCGTTCCCATTTTAGAAGTATGGACATCTGGCAAAGTGGCAGCCAAAGCAATGAGTATATTTATACCGGATGGCTGGGGCGTTATCTGGATGCACAATGCAGTGGTTGTGATAAGCCAACACAGATCATTGAGATGGATGATATGCTGAGTCTTGCCATGAAAGGAAAAAATTATTCCGGCATTGCAACAACGGATCCAAAACGTTTGTACAATAGCAGCAACGATCCCTATTATAAGCAATTGATAGCGGGGTATCAGCACGGGGAGGAAACCGCCGACTACCTGTATAAAACAATGGGCGATGCCATCAACAGCGCATCCTACATCCATGATAAAAGTCAGTTACAAGCTGCCGGAAAAAATTATCCTGCCACTGAACTTGGTAAAAATCTTAAAACCATTGCCAACCTTATTCTTTCCGATATCAACACTAAAGTTTATTATTTGTCTTTGGGAAGTTTCGATACGCATATCAATCAGGAAGCACAACAGAAACGTTTGTTTATGCAATTCAATGATGCCATCAAAGCCTTTACCGACGATATGAAGGCGCAACACCGCTTTGAAGATGTATTGCTGATGACTTTTTCGGAATTTGGAAGAAGGGTTGGCCAGAATGCCAGCAATGGAACCGACCATGGAACTGCGAATAATATGTTTTTGATCAGTGGCGCATTGAAACAAAAAGGGTTTCTGAATCCGTTGCCGGACCTCGCCGACCTTATTGACGGGGATCTTAAATATACCGTTGATTTCAAAAGCGTTTATGCCACAGTGTTAGCTAATTGGCTGGGAGCAGATGACCAGAAAATCATTGGCAAGAGTTATAGTAAATTGAAATTTATCTAAACCCATATTTTATACCAATGTGATTTATATAATATGCCAATATTTTATAAATCTTACAGTGGTAAATGCCGGTGGTATCAAACAAATAGTACAATGAGGCGATAGCCGATATTGGACTATATTGTTTGTCCAATCGGTATTAGTTGACTCCTTTTTCGCGCATCACCCTGTTCAGCCATTTCAACAAGATGAAAAGGAAAGCTGCTGCTCCAAAAAGCAAGCTGAAATTCAGCCAGAAATAACTGGATTTGTCATTATACTGGTCCCACTTGCTCGCCAGGATACCGCTCAGTTTATTTCCAATAGAAGTAGATACAAACCATCCGCCCATCATCAGGGATGTGATCCTTACCGGGCTCAATTTGGATACCAGCGATAAACCCATGGGGCTCAAAAACAGCTCTCCAATAGTAACTACTCCATAACTGGCAGCCAACCACCAAATACTCACTTTTTCGGCACCATTGCCACCAGCTTTTACAGCACCAACCATCACCAGAACAGAAAGTGCAGATATGAGCAGGCCGAATGCAATCTTACTGGGTGTAGATGGTTCTTTACCTTTTCCACGAAGCCAGGTAAAGAGGGCTACCACTAACGGGGTGAGTGCGATAACCCAAAATGGGTTGATAGATTGACTCAGGCTGGGCACCCAGGCTTTTACGGTATCACCTTCCTTTACATCTGTTTTAGATAGGTTCATATTTTTAAAATAGGACGGGTAGTCATAAATTTTTACTTCACTGCCATCAACTTTAATTTTCCGGAATTGCGAATCGGTTTGGGTAACAGAATCTTTTCCGAATCGGATTTCTTCGGTAAGTCGTAATTTACTCAGTACATCACCTGTTTTGCCTTCAACATGCCTTTCGGTGTAGCGGCTTGCCCAGGTATTGAGTGCCGATCCATTTTGTTTGAAAATCGCCCAGAATAAAATCACTACAGCAAAAATAGCAAGCATAGCACCCATCGCTGGTTTTTCATCCTTATTGCTGCGAAAATACAGGGCGAAATAAAAAACCAGAACAGGAATACAGGCAAAGATGAAAGCATCGGTACTGTTGGAGTCAAATATATATCCATCACCTTTGATGAACCAGCCAATTACTCCAAATAAAAATGAAGGAAAGATCACTGCAGCCATTATTTTCCAAAGCGGCATATCGCCTTCTTGTAAAGGCTTTCTCGTATCATAAGCCGCATAATGTTTGGTTCCTGATATGAAAGTAGCCACGCCGATGAACATCCCAATTCCTGCTGCAATGAATGCGGCGCCCCATCCAATTGTAGTGTAAAGTGCTGCCCCGAAAAAATTGCATATGAAAGCACCGATGTTGATGCCCATGTAAAAAATATTGTATCCTTCATCCTTTTGCTCCCTGTGTTTTGGAGTGGAATAAACATTCCCCAAAAGGGTAGAGATGTTTGGTTTAAAGAAACCATTGCCCAAGATTACCAGCGTCATTGAAAGATAAAGGGTGCTGATATCGTGAATGCTCATCAAACAATAACCGGTTCCCATCAACAGCCCACCAAGGATTATCGAACGCCTGTAGCCAAGATACCGGTCGGCCAGCAAACCGCCAATGAACGGAGTGAAAAACACCAGTGCAATGAATGTACCATAGAGGCTTGCAGATTCTTTTTCATCCATATTGAATCCATGAACTGCATCTTTGAGATAGAAAGTAAAGATGCCTATCATCAGGTAATAACCGAACCTTTCCCACATTTCACTGAAAAAAAGAAAGGGCAGGGCTTTTGGATGATTTTTCCACATGAGATCTATTGTTTAAGTTGCTGTTTACTAACGATTAGGGTTAACTGTTTATTTTTTCAGAGCTGTTTTGTACAATATCCATCCCATTGCAGCAAAAAAGGCTACACCAAGAAGGTAATAGCCACTCTGGCTTAATCCATGCTCTAAGCCTGCTTCCATACTGATTGATTTTAGAAAACGGTCTCCGCCTTCGCTACCAGAAACAAAGGCTATGATTACTCCAGCAACAGCACCACCTGCAACAAGGCCAGTTGCGAATAAACTGCCTTTGCCCAATTCTTCTTCTTCCGGACTGTTGACGATATGGGCTTTTTGTTTACGAAGATCTACCAATCCCTTGATAGCCCCTCCTATGAATATAGGCAGTGTTGTTGATAAGGGGAGATACGCTCCCACTGCAAAACTCAGGGCTTTTATTCCGCAAAGTTCCATCACCACTGCAAGGAACACTCCTACAAAAACATACTGCCAGTCAAGGTTAAACGAAAGTATCCCTTTAATGAGAGTAGCCATCAATGTAGCCTGTGGAGCAGGATATTTTTCAGTGCCAATGGCATGCTGGATGCCTTGTGCAAGCATTTCAGCGTTGGGTTTATCCAGGTACTTTATGGTGATGCCGATTACGATAGAAGACACAATTGCACCAACGAAAAGCGCTATTTGCTGATTGCGCGGTGTAGCTCCAACAATATATCCACTTTTAAGATCCTGTGAAGTAGCACCTGCATTAGCAGCAGCAATACAGATCATTCCACCAACTACCAGTACCAGGGGTTCGTAACTTGCACCCGTCCAGCCCACGGCCATAAAAATCAGGCTGGTGCCCATCACCGTGGCAATGGTCATTCCGCTGATAGGATTATTTGAAGATCCGATCAAACCTACAATCCTGGATGAAACCGTTACAAACAGTGCTCCGAAAATGATGACCAATACCCCGATCAATAATTTTTGTAAGATACTGTCGCCGGGAACCTGGGGCAATACGGCGATCAATGCTACAAGCGCCAGACTACCGAATCCAACAATTTTGATATTGAGGTCTCTCTCCGTTCTCAAAACAACGGTATCCGCAACTTCACTGTTTTTTTTGATGGAACTGAAACTGCCTTTTACCGATTTGATGATGGTGGGTATGGTTTTGAAGAGCGTGATGATACCCCCTGCAGCAACTGCACCGGCACCAATCTGCCTGATGAATGCATAATAGATGGCAGCCGAAAAATCTTTGAAACCATGGGTGGTTGCATTCCATCCCCCTTTGCCACCATCTTTAGTGATATCGGCAAGATAACCCAGCTTAACCAATTGATTAGCGATGGTATCTGCAGGAACGATAGATGCAAGCAAGGGGATGAGCACCAGCCAGCTGAGTACACCACCAGCAACCAATACGCCGGCAATACGTGGACCGATTATATATCCGACCCCTAAGTATTCAGGAGTGATTTCACCGCTTATTTTTGCAGAGGGAAAAAACTTGTTGGCCTGACGGGTCATAAATTCAGGTGTTTCTGCAATCACTCTGAATATTTTTTGAAGAATCGCGTATAAAAAAGCTACTCCCAATCCCCAAAAGGCAGTCTTGGCAAAATCGCCACCTTTTTCACCGGCTTTCAATACATCACCGCAAGCTGTTCCTTCAGGATAGGGAAGGGTTTCATGTTCATTTACGATGAGTGCTTTACGCAATGGTACCATCAGTAAGGTGCCCAGCATGCCACCGACAATGGCCAGAATAAGAATGGTAAGATAATTGAAATAAGAAGCACTGTCGGGTGAAGAAAGGAAAAGAAAACCCGGAAGTGTGAAGGCAACTCCGGAGGCTATGCTTTCTCCTGCACTACCTGTTGTTTGAATGATATTGTTTTCAAGTATAGTGGTTTTGAAAAACTTACGTCCAAGGGTAATCGCAATTACAGCGATTGGGATGGAGGCAGAAACGGTCAATCCGGCTTTTAGGGCAAGATAAACGGTAGCGGCACCGAAAATCACACCAAACAAGCTTCCCAGTAAAATTGATTTTACCGTGAGTTCCTTCATGATGGTTTGTGGAGATACGAAAGGCTGGAATAGCTTTTTATCAGACATGACAGTTAGTTTAAAAAAGTAAGATAAATAAAAAAGGCGATACCTAATCGTATCGCCTCTTGCCGTATTTTAGTAGTTTAGGCTGAGCCTGTTTTATCTTTTACGATCGCATTGAGCGATTTGATCCTTGAATAAATCAATATGCCACCTACAAATGCGGCTATGGTAAGTATCAGGAAAAATACTTTTTTATCAGTGAAATCATCCCAGAAACTGGTCATCACCCCTGCCACTTTTCCCCCTATAGAAGTGGATAAGAACCAGCCTCCCATCATAAGTGCCGTTAACCTTGCTGGAGCAAGTTTAGATACCAGTGATAATCCGATCGGGCTAAGGAAAATCTCACTGATGGTGAACACGAAATAAGTGCCCCAAAGCCAGGCAGGAGAAGTTTTGTAGCCGTAAACCGAAGGTACCGACATGATGGCGAACACCATCACCAATGCAGAAAGCCCGGCAATGAAAGATGCCATTCCGAATTTAGATGCAGTGGTGGGTTCTTTTCCTCTTTTTCGGAGCCAATCGAATAAGGGAACAAATACCAGGGTGAGCAAAACGATGAACAATGGATTGATTGATTGAAAAATTTCTGTATTGATCAGTTTTACTGATGATCCTTTTGGCCATTGATCTTTTGGTACATTATTAAAATACGGGTCGGGTCCCATGGTTTGGATCACTTTGCCACTGTCACCTTTTACGTCAACAAAGAATTCATTTACTTTATTTACCAGTCTTGGCGTATCGGTAACCTCCTGCATGGGAAATATCTTTCCGGCAATTTTTTCAGTGGATACTGAAGCGGTGCGGTCTGTATGTTTTTCGGCCCAGATGGTAAGACCGGTAGAGTTTTGGTTGTAGATGGTCCAGAAAATGATACTCACCGAAAAAATAAACAATAAGGCGCCAATTCCTTTTTTATCCTGCCCTTTGGCTTTCACCCATAAGGAAATATAGAAGGCGATGATGGGCAGGCATGCAAATATGAATGCATCATTGGCCTGTGTTCCCATGATGGTGGTTCCAAATACCTTCATCGGTACATACCAACCAATCAAAGCTGTAATCAATGCCGGCAGAAACACGAATCCAAAGATTTGAAGCATCGACATGTCTTCTTTCTGTGCAGGTTTTTTGATGTCTCCAATTTTAACATGCTTCAGGTTGAGTGCAAGAATGATCATGCCGATGATGAGGCCTACGCCCGCTGCTGCAAACGCATAACCCCAACCGTAAGCATTGCGCAGATAGGCAGCTACGAAATTACAAACAAAGGCTCCGATGTTGATGCCCATGTAGAATATGTTGTAGGCATTGTCTTTCAGCGGTTTTAAATCTTCACGATTATAAATATTTCCAAGGATGGCAGAAATATTGGGTTTGAAAAAACCGTTCCCAACGATAATCAAACCAAGTGAAATGAACATGGCTGTATTCCCGGGTATCGCCAGGCACAGATAACCTGCGGCCATAAGACTTCCGCCCAGGAAAATGGATTTTATATATCCTAAATAACGATCGGCAATCAAGCCCCCGATAAAAGGAGTTAGGTAAACCAGCGCAATAAAGCTTCCTACAATATCAGCACCCACTTTTTGGGAAAGCCCTTTTCCTCCAGTTGTAGTATCTATCATATAAAGCAAAAGGATTCCTACCATGAGGTAATAGGCAAATCGTTCCCACATTTCTGTGAAAAAAAGCACATACAAAGCTTTTGGATGTTTACCGGCTTTAATGGGTTCATTCATATTTTGATGATTTTAGCGATTAGTTTACCGGCTCAAAATAGTGAAATTCTTCCGTTCGGCATGAATTATCAAGGTTCGTAATGAAATAATACAGATTAGTAGTTGAAAATTTACTCACTTGCCAATGGTAAAATATTATCACTCGTAAAGCCTTTACTATCCTAATTTTACAATCAGTTATCGCAGGCAAAAAACATATTATGAATATCCTTATTATCGGTTCAGGTGGAAGAGAACATGCCCTTGCATGGAAAATACAACAAAGTCCTCATTGCGACCACTTGTTCATTGCTCCAGGAAATGCTGGTACTGCAGCTTTTGGAACTAATTTGCCAATTGCTATTACCGACTTCAAAGCACTGGCAGCATCAGCTTTAGCCAATCAGGTAAAATTGATTATTGTCGGCCCGGAAGAGCCTCTGGTTAAAGGAATCGCAGATTACTTTTCTTCAGAAGAAAACCTAAAGCATATCAATCTCATAGGCCCATGTGCTGCAGCTGCAAGGCTGGAAGGCAGCAAATCTTTTGCAAAAGCATTCATGAAAGCCCATGGCATCCCTACAGCAGCTTATGCTGAATTCACGCTTGATAATTATGAGGAAGGCATTGCTTATATCCGCGATCATTCGTTACCGATAGTATTGAAGGCCGATGGACTTGCAGCCGGAAAAGGGGTACTTATTTGTAATAGCCACCTCGAAGCACTTGCAGAGTTTGAACTGATGCTGGTTCAGTCTAAATTCGGCGATGCAGGTAAAAAAGTAGTAGTGGAAGCTTTTCTCCAGGGTATTGAAGTAAGTGTGTTTGCACTTACAGATGGAGAGCAGTTTGTTATTTTACCTGAAGCCAAAGATTACAAAAGGGTTGGAGATGGCGACAAGGGATTGAATACAGGCGGAATGGGAGCTGTAAGCCCTGTTCCCTTTTTTGACGAAGCATTACGTAAACGTATAAACGAAAAAATAATAGCGCCAACGATCATGGGTATCAAAAAAGATAAGATGGATTATAAGGGTTTTATCTTTTTCGGACTTATGGTGAATAATGGCGAACCCTTTGTGATTGAATACAATTGCAGGCTTGGCGACCCTGAAACTGAAGTAGTCATCCCAAGATTGAACAACGACCTAGTTACCCTGCTTTCAGCAGCCGGGGAAAAACAGCTCAACAGTATTGTTGTTGATGTCAATCCTCTGCCTGCCGTAACCACAATCGCTGTGAGTGATGGTTACCCCGGCGATTACGAAAAAGGCAAGTTGATCAGCGGTTTAAACACAACAGCACTCCCAAACACTATCGTTTTTCATGCAGGTACCATACAGGAAGGCAATGAGGTGTTAACCAATGGAGGAAGAGTTCTTGCTGTTACCGCCATTGCGGATAATATCCGGGAGGCTTCTGAATTATCACTGTATATGATGGAGCAACTTTCATTTGAGGGCATCAATTACCGTGCGGATATAGGGTACGAGTTCAAATAATGCCCCCAACAGCCGATTCGTTTCCGCTTTGCTAATTTCTTTAGCTTGAGGATTTTTTAGTGCCCATTTAAACCACTGCCTGATGGGCATGCAGCTATGCTAAAATAGTTTGAAAATAAAGTAGATTGCGTTGTTAAATCCGATATTTTACATCAACTTCGCTTAATTGTTTTCATTACTTACTATCCTCACTAAACATATATGGGCATTTTTAATTTTTTCACACAAGAAATTGCAATAGACTTAGGAACTGCAAACACGCTGATTATACATAACGATGAAGTGGTTGTAAACGAACCCTCTATAGTTGCTCTCGATAGAAACAACCCGAAAAATCTCCTTGCAGTGGGCAAAAAAGCCCTGATGATGCACGAGAAAACACATGAAAGTATCAGAACTGTCCGTCCACTAAGAGATGGTGTAATAGCCGATTTTAATGCAGCGGAACTCATGATCCGTGAACTCATCAAATTGGTGTACCCTAAAAAACCACTCTTTGCACCAAGTTGGAGGATGATGATCTGCATCCCAAGCAGTATCACAGAGGTAGAAAAAAGAGCCGTAAGGGATAGTGCGGAACAAGCCGGAGCCAAAGAAGTTTATCTTATCCATGAACCTATGGCTGCAGCCCTTGGTATTGGAATCGACGTTGAAGAACCTGTGGGTAATATGATCATCGATATCGGAGGTGGAACAACGGGCATAACCGTCATAGCCTTGGCAGGAATCGTTTGCGACCAAAGCATACGGATTGCAGGTGACGAGTTTACTGCAGATATCATGGAAGCCCTTCGCAGATATCATAGTTTATTGATCGGGGAGCGTACAGCAGAACAAATCAAAATTCAGGTAGGTGCTGCCATGAAAGATCTGGAGAATCCCCCGGATGATATTCCCGTAAATGGACGAGATCTGGTTACAGGTATTCCCAAACAAGTAATGGTAAGCTATCAGGAAGTAGCTGAAGCTCTTGATAAAAGCATTTTCAAAATAGAAGAAGCCATCCTCAAAGCCCTTGAAACCACTCCTCCCGAACTGGCAGCGGATATTTACAGAAGAGGGCTTTATATCACTGGTGGTGGGTCGTTATTACGCGGACTGGATAAACGGCTTACCAACAAGATCAAACTACCGGTGCATGTGGCAGACGATCCGCTGAAGAGTGTAGTTCGGGGAACTGGCATCGCGCTTAAGAATTACGATAGGTTTCCTTTTGTAATGCGTTGATCATCCTGACGTAAACTAGGGCTCCATGGGCAATCGGAACATTATTAATACCTCTGGCATTGCGTAATATTTTTCTTTTCATAAGGCGGTATTTCAATTTTTTACTTTTCCTGACCTTACAGGGAATAAGTATTTTTCTGATCATAAGTTATAGCAACCATCATTATGCTGCCTTTAGCCGGGTAGCCAACAATGTAACGGGTCAAATCAATAGCCGTTACAGCAGTGTTCAGCATTATTTCTATCTCAAACGTACAAACGATTCTCTGCTCAAAGCCAATGAGCTACTTTACAACAAATTGAAGGGCAATTTTGCACTACCGGATACCACTACCCGTAGTTATGTAGATTCTATCAGGATAGATTCCATTCTTCAATACAGGAGATACACTTATGTGGGTGCAAGGGTGGTAGCTAACTCAGTTGCTGCACCAAACAATTTCATTGTACTCGACCGGGGAAAAAAAGCCGGAATCAAGGAAGGTATGGGTGTTGTTGATCCAAACAATGCGGTAGTTGGTATCATCACAGAAACTACTGATGACTATTCCGTTGTAATGAGCTTATTGCATAAAGACAGTCACATAAGCGGTAAATTGAAAAAAGGAGAAGAAACGGGCACCCTTTCCTGGGATGGAAAAGAACCCAATCTGGTTAGCCTTACCAACATTCCAAAAAGCGCAAAAATCAGTGTGGGAGATTCCGTGATCACAAGCGGATTCAGTACCACATTCCCGAAAGGGATTATGCTCGGCAGGGTGGAAGGGATTTACAAAGAAGCCAGTTCCAATTATTACAAAGTAAAGTTTTTTACCGCTGCAAATTTTCACAACCTGCCTTATGCCTATGTCATCCAAAATGCAGAGCAGGATGCTGTAAACAAGATTTTGGAAAAAATAAACAAACAACCCTGATTTTTTCATGAGTAGCCTGGTAAAAAATATCCTGCGTTTCATCTTATTCATCCTTTTTCAGGTATATATACTTGATAAGATAAGGCTGCACCAGATGGTTACGCCTTATATTTATTTCATGTTCATACTTTGGCTCCCATTCAAAATGAAAAGGGGATGGTTAATGCTTCTCGGATTTTTATTAGGATTTACCCTTGATAATTTCCGACATCATCCCGGTTTTCATGCAGCAGCCTGTGTGTTGATAGCTTATGTTCGTCCCTTCCTGATCAACTTGCTCATACCTCAGGAAGGCGCAGAAACCAATTATGAAGAGCCATCTTTCAAGAGCCTTGGCGGTATTCTGCCTTACCTCATTTATTCCGGAGTGCTTATTTTATTACACAATAGCTGGCTTTTTTTCCTCGAAGCATGGCAGTTTGGTAATTTCTGGTACTTTTTTGTGAAAACGATTTTATCAACAGCCGTTGCATTGATGCTGGTTTTGTCTACTGAACTGTTATTTTCGAGGAAGCAACCATTCAGGACCAATACGGCATGAGGCTAAAAAATTCGAACAGGGCTAACCGTTATGCTCTTTGTTAAATATTAAATTTCTTTTTTGTGTCGGTATTCAATCAGTCGAGGAAAAATGTGATCATCCTGGTCTTTGTGTCTTTGTTCGTGATCATCATCGCGCGCTTGTTTACCTTGCAGGTGATCACTTCAAGATACAAAGTGCTGGCCGATGATCAGGGCACTTTCCGTAAAGTGGTATATCCCGACCGTGGTATCATTTTCGACCGTCATCGAAATGCGATCCTTCAAAACACCAACATTTCCGATCTGATGGTGATTCCCAATAAACTTCGGGGAATCGACACCGCTTCACTTTGCAGAATCCTTGAAATGGATACCGCACAATTCAAAAAACGAATAGTGGAACTGATCATCAAAAATTCCCGTTCCCGCCCATCTGTTTTTGAGCCTTTACTGAGTGAATCGAAATTGGCCATGCTGAATGAATCCATGTTCAAATTCGCACCGGCATTTTATCTTCAGGAACGTTCAGTTAGAAGCTATCCTTACGATGCTGCGGCAAATGTATTGGGCTATACTGCAGAAGTGGATACTAATTTTTTGAAGAAACACCCGGGTGAGGGATATGTTGCCGGTGATTATGCAGGGATGACCGGGCTAGAGCGGAGTTACGAAAGAGTTTTGATGGGAGAGCGAGGAATCGAATACTGGAAAAGGGATAACAAAAACCGGCTTACCGAAAGACTGGAAAACGGCAAATACGATACTACTGCAATTGCCGGACAGAATTTATATACTTCATTGGATGTTGAATTGCAGCAACTGGGTGAAAAGCTCATGCAAAATAAGCTGGGTGCTATTGTTGCTATCGATCCCCGCACCGGAGGTATTCTCGCTATGGTAAGCGCCCCAACTTATCAACCTAAATACCTAACAGGTAGTGAAAGAAGAAAGCATTTCTCCGAGTTGTTTTTAAACCCGGCGCTACCATTACTCAATCGAACTGTTAGTGCAACTTACTCTCCAGGCTCCACTTTCAAAACCCTACAAGCATTGATTGGTTTGCATGAAGGCGTTATCACTACGGATACCCGGTTTTCGTGTTCCGGCGCTTTTTATGGATGTGGAGGTGCAAAACCCATGCGTTGCCTGGATGTAGGAACTTTTGATTTGCGGAATGCTATTACGATTTCCGACAATACTTATTTTGCCAATGTCATGCAAAGGGTGATTGGTCAACCAAAATTTCCAGACGTGGATAGCGCCTTACGGCATTGGGATAATTATATGTATGCATTTGGCCTGGGACGAAAACTCGGCGTTGATGTTCCTTCAGAAAAATCAGGCAATATTCCAACACCTGTTTACTACAATAAAGTATATGGGAAGGGGCATTGGAATTATTGTACATTCCGTTCGGTAAGTATCGGCCAGGGTGAAGTGGATGTAACGCCTTTACAGGTTGCCAATGAAATGGCTTATATCGCTAACAAAGGCTGGTATTACCTTCCCCATGTGGTGGATTCCATTGAAGACGGCGATAAGTTTGATATCACCGGCAAATACAGGAAAAAAATCAATCCGGTAAACATACCCGACAGCATTTTTGAAGCCGTTCATGATGGAATGCAGGGCGTGGTTGACCGTGGAACCGGCGCTGGTGCAAAAGTGCCCGGTATTGCAATATGCGGCAAAACCGGTACCGTTGAAAATTATTATAAAGGAGTAAAACAGCAAAACCACTCTTTTTTCTGCGGCTTCGCTCCAAGGGATAATCCACGCATCGCCATCATGTGTGTGGTAGAAAACAGCGGTAGGTTCGGTGGCACTTACGCAGCACCGATAGTAGGGCTGATGATAGAAAAATATCTGAATGATTCCATCACAGGTAAAGCCAGGCAGGCGAGGCTTGAACAATTGTCGAACCTCAATCTCATGCCACCGCGCATTTTCGCTGAATTGCGCAAACAAGATTCGATGCGACATTCGAAAGATTCAGCCTACCTGCTTGCCAAGGGATATATCAAAATCATCAAGGATACCGTAGGCCTCGATGATGAAGCTGTTGATAAGGATGAAATAGAAGCTTATAAAAAACAGCCTGCCAATCCTGCGGTTCCTGTTAAAGATACCCTGCAAAGACCCGAAGCTATTCTTCCAAAGGAAAATGAAATTACAACACCAAAGGATTCGTTAAGAAAATAAATAAAAGCACAAAGCCAGATAGTTAAATGTATCAAAAGAAGCCGGAAATATTAAAAGGAAAAGATTGGGTGATGATCTGGCTCTATGCACTCATTTCAATCATTGGATTGATCTGTATCATTTCGGTAGAATACCGGCCTAACGATAATTTTATGGATAGCCTTTTTGCATTCAAGAAAAATTACAGCAAACAGTTTTTCTACCTTATCATATGTGCAGTGGTTGCCGTATTTATTTTGTTGACAGACAGTAAGTTTTTTACTGCAACACCAAACTTATTGTATGTATTTGGCATATTGCTGATGCTCGCTACTTTTGTAATCGGTAAAACGGTGAATGGGTCCAGAAGTTGGATACCACTGGGTTTTATGAATCTACAGCCTGTAGAAACCTGTAAAATCTTTACTGCGTTGGCTCTTGCAAAATACCTTTCCCGACCAGATACCGATTTCAGTAAGGGCAGGGCACAATTGATTGCTTCAGGCATCTGCTTTCTTCCTGTGGTGTTTTCCATTCTGCAAAATGAAACCGGACTGGCATTGGTTTATTTTTCGTTTTTACTGCCCATGTACCGGGAAGGATTTCCACCTGTATATCTGGTTGTAGGAGCTTCTTTAGGGGTACTGCTGGTGATTACCCTGTTATTTCCCCCGATTACCCTCATCATCGCATTAAGTATTATTGCCATTATCAGTATTTATTTTTTAAGACGAAAAATCAAAAGAGATAAGAAGCTTTTGCTGGCTATACTTTCTATCTGGCTCATTTGTGCCACATTTGTTGGATTTGCAGTGCCCTTCCTGTTTAAACATGTTTTTCAAAAATATCAGGCCGACCGCATCTTCAGTATGGTTGGCAGAGATAATCCATTTGTAGATCAGTCTGCAACCGATCTGCCGATACTGGAACCCAATGCCAAAAAAGCAAAAGCGGATAAAGAAAACTATAACGTTAAACAATCGAAAATTGCCATTGGTTCAGGGGGTATGTTCGGTAAAGGCTTTTTGAAAGGCACACAAACACAGGGTGATTTCGTTCCCGAACAGCATACCGATTTCATCTTCACCTCTCTCGGCGAAAATTTCGGGTTTGTAGGATGCACTCTTCTTATGCTGCTCTATCTCGGGATGCTCTTGCGAATCGTATATATCGCCGAAAGGCAAAGAAGCACTTTTTCCCGCGTTTATGCTTATTCGGTAGCAGCAATCCTGTTCTTCCATGTGGCTATCAATATTTGTATGACCATCGGTCTGGCACCAGTAATCGGTATAACCCTCCCGTTAATGAGCTATGGTGGTTCTTCATTACTCACTTTCACCATACTGATTTTCATCCTCATCCGCCTCGATGCCGACAGGCAAATGGTATTAAGATAGGCAATAGCAAATCTTCAAATCAATTTTCATTGGTTCAGTTTGATAGCTGAGTGATTATTTTCCCGCATTTCCTTTAATCGGGTTTATAGCTGAATATTTTCTTCAGGCATTTATGTAATCTTTCCTTTTTTAGCATCCATCAGGCAAACAAACCTGATTTTATGCAAAAATTATTCATGTCATTCTTATTCCTCAATTTTTTTTCTTCCTCAGCTCAGGTTAAAGACACAGCCACAACCAAGGCCGAGCTCACCAGTGCCACGGTTTATTTTGGTTATGGGGCTCAGTTACAGCAACAAAGCAAAACAAACCTGATCAAGGGTACCCAAATAGTGGTAATCAATAATATCGCTTTGCAACCTGATGTCAATACAATGCAGATTACTTGTCCGGAGAACGTCACCATCCTCTCTTTCTACCATCGGTTATACAGCAAGCCCCATCCTGTTTTAGTAAAACCTGTAAATCAACTACAACAGGACAGCTTAAAAAAAATGCAGAAATCGCTCAATGCATTCAGCAACGAATACAGCATCAATGAAGATGTGCTCGCCCGAATCAATGCTTTGATTGAGAACAATTTCACACGCCCGGATAAGAAAGATATCAGTAGCGAAGAACTCATCAAACTTGCCAACTTCTATACAGGCCAGATAAAGCAAATCCGGCAGAAATTGTTTGAGCTGCAGCAACAGAAAAATGAAATCGTCATTCAGATCAGCCAGCTAACGAATCGGATCAACGAACAGCAACCTCAGCCTGAAGTTTCCAATGAAGACTATAAAACAACGGGGCAATTGATTTTACAAGTAATGTCGAAATCTACTGGGAGTACAGATTTTGAGTTCAGTTATTTTACCAGGAATGCAGGTTGGGTACCCAGTTATGATATCAGGGTGAAAACGATAGACAACTCCTTCAAGCTTGTGTATAAAGCGATGGTTTCACAATCAACAGGGCTCAACTGGCAAGCTGTAAAACTTAACTTAAGCACCAGTAATCCCAATCAGGGCACTACAATCCCAACATTAAGCCCTTATTTTCTGCAACTATACGTACCGCAACTCTATGCTAACATCAATGAAGGATATACCAGCCAGAACTTATCGCCAACGCTTAGTGAAGTAGTGGTGACTACCGACAATAATACGCTTAAACGTAACTTAAATAATAGTATCTCAACCGTAGGAGATTTTATGCAGTTGAAAGAAAGTCAGCTCAATACTAATTTTGAAATCGATCTGCCATACGATATACCTTCTGATGGCAATGCATATGCCGTAACCATTAAAGATGAAAAAATACCGGCAACCTATCAGCATTTTGCAGTGCCTAAATTAGACCGCGATGCCTTCCTCATGGCTCAGTTGAGCAGATGGGATAGCTTGAGTTTACTGCCGGGTCAGGCAAATATCATCATGGACAATATTTATCTTGGAAAATCATTTATCGATCCCAATATAACAACTGATACTTTAAATATTTCACTGGGCCGTGATAAGCGTATTGCGGTAAATAGGAAGATGGTGAAGGATTATAAATCAAGTGGCAGAGGTGACAATAAAACAGAAATATATAACTACGAAATTACCATCAAGAATAATAAAAAGCAACCGGTTACGATGTTGATAAAAGATCAGATTCCTATCAGCCGGACTAAAGAAGTGGAAGTGACTTTAACTGCTTCAGATTTCACTGAAAGAAATATCGAAACCGGCCAATTGAGCAGTCAAATACAACTGCAGCCTGGTGAAAGCAAGAAAATCCGTTTTGTTTATCAGATCAAATACCCTAAAAATAAAATATTACAGGAAACAAGATAGCAATCAGGTGAACATGGCAAGCTGTTTTACTTTAAAAGTAGCAGCTTGCTTTTTTTCATCCGGGAAAAATAAACTGAACAGTGGGGAATGGGTATCCCTGGATGCTACATGAACTTCAACTTTCCCGGAATGGCTTTCAAAGAGTTCTTTAACAAGAATGGGGTTGTTGTTTTCTTTTGATAGATGCGACAAAATAAGCCGTGAAAGTGTTGTATTTCGGTGATTATTAAATAATGCTAATGCTTCATCATTCGATAGATGCCCCGATCCTCCTCGGATACGTTGTTTAAGGTAATTAGGGTATCGTCCGTTTTGAAGCATCAGCACATCGTAATTGGATTCCAAAAAAACGGCATGGCAGTTGCTGAAATAATTTTGCACTTTATCGCAAACCTTTCCAATATCCGTCATCACTCCAACCTGGATGCCGCATTGCCTGACCACAAAACTTAAAGGTTCTGCAGCATCATGCGATTTGGAAAAGGCAGTGATTTTCAGTTCGCCGATTTGAACAGATTGCCCATCTGTAACGGTTTGGCAGGAATGATATCTTTTCATCTCTGCACAACAGGATAAGGTTTGGGTGCTTAGATAAACAGGTAAGCTGTATTTTTTTGCCAGAAGCACCAAACCTCTGATATGATCGGTATGTTCGTGTGTGATAAAAATGGCCTTTATTTTCGTCATGGGCAAACCTAAACTGCGCATACGCCTTTCCGTTTCCTTGCAGGAGATGCCTGCATCAATCAATACGGCTTCCGAGCTGTTACCTACATAATAGCAATTTCCATTGCTGCCCGAGTTAAGAGAAGTGAAATACAACGGCATATCGAAGCAAAGAAAGCATATTTTAAGATAGTCCAGCAAATAATTTTACAGCCTGTAAACTTCCTCTGTCAAACTTCTCTTAGCTTTGCAAAAAGGCTGTTGCATGCGATAGTATTTAAAGTTTTCATATGAAAGTTATTCCCCTAAGCGAAGGCTCGTTTACGATAGATGCAACCAAAAAATTCATTCCTTTCAACACTGCTGAACACGATTTGCAAGAAAGGTCCAGAGGGAGTTTGCTTGTGGAGATTCAGCCATTCTTGGTGCAGACTGAAAAGGATCTGATTCTGCTCGACACCGGGCTTGGTTTTCTTACTGAGGATGGTAAAATGATGCTGCATGAACATTTGATCCAGGCAGGAATAAATCCATTATCCATTACAAAAGTACTGATCAGTCATTTGCATAAGGATCATGCCGGCGGCATACAGTATTATGATACTCAAGCACAGCAAACGGTTCTTAGTTTCCCGAATGCAACCTATTACGTTAGTGCTGCCGAACTTCAGTTTGCGCTGCATTCCCGGAACGGATCTTACACGCCAAAACAATTCAGTTTATTAGATCAGCATCCAAAAGTTAACCTACTTCCGGCCTCGGGTGTAATTGATGGTTATATCCGACATGAAGAGACCGCAGCCCATTCTCCACACCATCAGGTATTTTGGATAACAGAAGATGAAACTTTTTTTTATGGTGGAGATGATGCACCACAACATCAGCAAATGAAAAACAGGTTTGTAGCCAAATACGATTATGATGGGAAGAAAGCGATGGAACTTAGAACAACCTGGTGGAAAGAGGCTGTTTCAGCACATTGGATTTTCTTGTTTTATCACGATATAAAATTTCCTTCAATCAAAGCATAGAAAAAGGAGGCCTGCCCTAGACAGAGCTGGCCGTTGCTAACCTATGAAAAACACCTAAAACAAAAGTATATCAAAATATATTACATTCAAGTATTATTCATGCATTTATTAAAACTACAACTGGTGATGGTACAATAAAAAAGAGGCTGCCTCGTACTTATGAAACAGCCTCCAATAGGAATAGTAAAATTACGGTGCATGCATGATCTTAATCACTCATTGTATTGCTATTTTTCTGTTTTTGTTCCCGCATTTTACGCAGCCGCTCTACAAGTTTATTTTTGAACTCGGTATCAATACGATAAAATTCATCTGTACGGGTTTTTCCGAGTACTTTCACAAATCTGTCCTGATACTTCTTTTTAATGCTCAGTAATTCCTCTTCCCTTTCCAATTGGGTTAAGTTTCTTTTTTTATGAACCGACCGCATTTCCTCATCAAATTCAACTTGTACGGGCCAGAATTTCTGCGCTTCTGTTTCGGAGAGTTTGAGTTCTCTACTGATATAGGCAATGTAAAGTGCTTCAATTCTTTCTCCTGCTCTTGGGGGTGGTCCTCCTCCCGGTGGCTGTGCATATGTATTACTGAGCGTGAAGGAACTCAACAACAGGTATAGCCATAATCTTTTCATCTTTCGGGTCATTAATTTTGAGAATCCTTTCTGTCTTGCAAATGAAGGCCGTTTAAAAAATTATCCAGGGTTTGCTCATCATAAAGGTATTCCTCAGCTTCTGGAAGTTTAGACTCATCGGTTACTGAAGCAACAAGGGCTGCTGATACATCCTGGCCACCGATGCTCAGATAATTGACAATACTTTCATCAGTTAGGTTTTCTAACTGAAGATCAAAACTGTTTTCTTTGATAATCTGATCAGCTTCTTTTAACGCTGCCAACTTGCTGTTGCTCAAACTATCTGTATTAGGAGCATCAGTAAATAAATTGTTGAAAAGCGAAATACCCAGTAAGCCGGTTAATACGGCGGCCAAGGCATACATGAAAACCGACCTGCTCCGGTTGATGGGAATTACGGGTGCAGTCTTCTTTTTTATCTCCTGTAAAACCTGTTCCGGCAACAGATCAAAATAGCCATTGGGAACTGTAAAAGGCTGAATATGCCGGGTTGCAGCGGGCAGTACAGAGAGGTTTGTATTTTCCGGTTCAAGTTGCTGAATGAAATGTTCAAAATATCCTTCAGGAACCTTATAGGGGCATTTAATTCCCGGTTGTAGTTCAGCAAAACTATCTGCCAAATTTTCTGTTTCTGATGATATTAATGGAGCATTTAATTTGTTCAAAATGGATTGAGAAAGTTGCTCAAAATATCCATCCGGAACACAACAGGTAAGCGTAATTTTATGATCACACTGAATATAGATTTGAGCAGGTAAATGTTCAAAATATCCTTCCGGAACAGATTGAACAGGTAGCCTGGAAAGCTTTCCAAGCGTACTTCCAAGTATTTCGAGTTCAGTTAATATGTGATTACTATTTTGCATTGTCTGTTAAGACTTTAAGCAGGTTAACTTGTTTAATCCCTGCGAAAAAATTCCTCTATTTTTTTTACCGCATGATGATAACTGGCTTTGAGCGCGCCTTCACTGGTTTCTAACACACGGCTCATTTCTTCATAAGGCATTTCATCAAAATAGCGTAAGGTGAAAACAGCCCTTTGTTTTTCCGGAAGCTTCTGAATGGCTATTTGCAGTTTCCATTCCAGTTTATTGGCATCAAAATGTTTGTCGGCAGTCAACTTATTGCTCAAATAGCTTTCTTCATCACTCAAACTGAGGCTCGATCTGCGTTTTTGCTGGTCGAGATAACTAAGGCTTTCATTGGTTGCTATCCGGTATAACCAAGTATATAATTGACTGTCTTCCCGAAAGTTATCTAAATTTTTCCACATTTTGATGAACAAATTCTGCAATACATCATTAGCATCTTCATGAGTAATAACCAATCTACGGATATGCCAATACAATTTTTCCTGGTACTTTTTTACAATAGATGTAAAAGCGCCCTCTCTGGTTGCTTCCTGCCTGAACCGGAACAACAGTTCTTTGTCATCTAAATGTTGGGCCATAAATTGGGAAAAATAAAGAATTACCGAATCAGACTGTTATCAAGCCCGATGGTTTAACTGCAAACCTTCACTATCAAATACAATAACCAGGCTATTTATTTTTCCGGGCAATGGCAAGTTCCGCAGCAGCAATGATATGAGTGGGATCGAGCCCGTATTTTACCAGCAGCTCTGCAGGCTTACCGCTTTCCCCAAAAGTATCATTGGTACCTACATATTCAATGGGAACGGGTAAATGGTTTGCTGCTGTTCTGGCAATACTATCGCCCAAACCTCCGATGATATTGTGTTCTTCAGCAGTAACAGCACATCCGGTTTTTCCGAGCGATGCCAGTACAGCGGCTTCATCCAGGGGTTTGATGGTGTGTATATTGATCAGTTCAACACTGATCCCTTTGGCTTCAAGTGCTTTACCCGCTTCAATAGCCGTCCAAACCAGGTGACCACAGGCAAAAATACTTACATCTGTTCCGTGAGAAAGATATTGCGCTTTACCAATAATAAAATCTTCTTCTTTGGTAAAAATTGGCCATACGGGGCGTCCAAATCTAAGGTACACCGGACCATTCATTTTAGCGATTGCTTTTGTAGCGGCTTTTGTTTGGTTGTAGTCTGCCGGAACAATCACCGTCATCCCCGGAAGCATTTTCATCATACCAATATCTTCAAGAATCTGGTGAGTGGCACCATCTTCACCTAAGGTTAATCCGGCATGAGATGCGCAGATCTTAACATTTTTATCGCTGTAGGCAATACTTTGGCGGATTTGGTCGTACACCCTTCCTGTAGAAAAATTTGCAAAAGTAGTAGTGAAGGGTATTTTTCCTCCGATGGTTAGTCCGGCTGCAACTCCCATCATATTAGCTTCTGCTATTCCACATTGAATAAAACGTTCAGGAAATTCCTTGATAAAGCCATTGAGTTTAAGGGAACCGGCCAGATCGGCAGTAAGTGCTACAATATTATCATTTTCCCTGGCTGCTTCAAGGATTCCATCCCCAAAACCACTGCGTGTATCTTTATTTCCGGTGACCTCAATTTTTGAAAGCATAAGCTGAATGAATTGAGGCTGCAAGTTAAAGTGCCGAACTTAATTTAAAAAAACGTTTTGTCCACCCAATAAAGTTTCTTCTCTTTTCAGCTTCTGTTCCCAGTTCCAGGCGGTGCGCATCATATCTTCTAAACTGAATTGAGGAATCCATCCCAATAACTGACGTGCTTTTTCATTATTTGCGAATATGGCGGTAATATCTCCGGCTCTTCTTCCGCTTATGCTGTAATTGAGTGCCTGTTCACTTACCTGTTCAAACATACGGATGGCTTCCAGAACAGTATAGCCATTTCCGGTACCGAGATTGAAAATTTCACAATTGCCTTTGTTTTTTCCGGCAATCAAATAATCCAGGGCAAGCGTGTGTGCATGCGCGATATCAACTACATGGATATAATCGCGTATACAACTTCCGTCGCGGGTTGGATAATTGTTTCCAAATACCAGCATTTGAGGAAGTTTTCCTATGGCTGTTTGAGTGATTGCAGGAACGAGGTTTGCAGGTTTGCCAAGAGGAATTTCTCCGATTTCATTGGAAGGATGAGCACCAACCGGGTTAAAATAACGGAGAAGAATGGCATTCATCTCGTTACTGTTCGCGGTTTGCTGTACAATTTTCTCCCCCATCTGTTTGGTATATCCATAGGGAGATTCTGCTTCATGGGTTGCTGTAGATTCTGTAACCGGACTTTCATCTGGATTTCCATAAACCGTGCAGGAAGAAGAAAACACAAAATTCGGAATTTGAAAATTGTCGCAACAGCGAAGGATATTGAGTAAAGAATTGAGATTGTTTTCAAAATATAGCAATGGTTTTTCAACCGATTCGCCAACCGCTTTGTACGCTGCAAAATGAATTACACCTGCCAGATCGGGGTTTTCCTGAAAAATGGCATGAGTATCATCGAAAATGCATAAGTCAACCGTATAATTTTTCACTTTTACTCCGGTTATCCTTTCTACACCATCCAGAATATTGGGTTTACTCCTGCTGTTATTATCGGCAGAAATTACATGATACCCATGCTGGAGCAAATCCACAATAGTATGGGCACCGATATAACCGCATCCGCCAGTGACCAGAATTTTCTTCATAAAATGAATTTATAGTTTTGGCTGTTGCTGTTCTTCATTTACAGATCATCAAAAAACACTATGCAAAGAAACCAAAAATTCATCCAGCTTAAGATAAAGAGGAAAAGTTTTTTACCACAGCCTCTCAATAAAAAAATCGAAGGATATAAAAAATCAATGCGGCCAGAATCGCGCTGATTGGTATGGTTAGAATCCAGGCCCAAAGCAAATTTACTGTTACCCCCCATCTTACAGCCGATAAACGTTTGGTTGCACCTACGCCTATGATCGACCCGGTGATGGTATGTGTTGTACTTACCGGAATTTTAAGGGCTTCAGTAACAAAGAGGGTGATAGCTCCTGCTGTTTCTGCAGCAACCCCTTCAAATGGAGTTACTTTGGTGATTTTGGTACCCATTGTTTTTACAATTTTCCAGCCTCCGCTCATAGTACCCAATGCAATGGCAGCATAACAAGCGAGCGGAATCCACCAGATCATATTGTCTAATGAGTAACGTACCGGATCATATGCTATCATTGCAGCCATGATGATACCCATCACCTTTTGGGCATCATTTCCACCATGACCGATACTGAAGATGGCAGAAGAAACCAACTGCAGCCTTTTGAACCAGGTATTTGCCCGGTTGGCGTTAAGGCCATTTAAGAACAACGTGAAGCTGGCCATGATTACCATAATACCTGCTAATAATATCCATTTGAAATTGGCAGAATGGAAAATTACCCTTAGCGCATAGCTTTGATAATGGGTTTTCAATTTTGCCGGATCGGTAACTATATTTTCTTTCAGGAATAAGGCAACCAATATGAACACGATCAGGGCTATGATTTTGGGTACCCATCCTTTTCTGAAAGAATGGATAAACCATAGTGAAAGGATGAAAGCGATAATCATACCTATCACCGGGGCGAGAAAAATGAAAGCAATGGTTTTGATAATGGGTTCAGAATTGATGGTGTTAAATCCACCAAATGCAACTGCGGCACCTGAAAATGCGCCTATCAGGGCATGGGAAGAAGAAGAAGGGATTCCAAACCACCAGGTGAAAAGGTTCCAGAATACGGCGGATAGTAAACCTGAAAAGATCACCAATAACATATCCTGCCCATTTACCAATTCCGGTTTTACGGTTTTGGCAATCGTATTGGCAACCCCATGATCTTTGAAAATGAAAAATGCAACAAAATTAAAAACGGCTGCCCAGATCACTGCCTGCCCCGGTGTAAGCACTTTGGTAGAAACCACTGTTGCTATAGAGTTGGCGGCATCATGGAACCCGTTGATATAATCAAAGATGAGCGCCAGAGCAATTATAACAATCAGAAACGTCATGAGAAAATTGTTTTGTAACAGTCAATGAAGCATAACTGGTACTTGCAAAAATGGTTTTAGGCGTATTTAATAATGATAGATTCAATCACGTTGGCAACGTCTTCGCATTTATCGGTAACAATCTCCATGATCTGGTAAATCTCCCTTTTTTTGATTACTTCTTTCGCATCTGGCTCTGTGGCGAAGAGGCGCTCTATGCTCATGTCGAAAATATCATCACCCTGATTTTCAATGCTGTTGATGGCAACTAATGCATCCGTAATTACGCGCAGATTTTTCATATTGCGCAATTCTTTCACTGCTTTATGCACCTGGGTACAACCCAGCGCTATCAGCTCTGCCATTTTCTGGATGCCGATATCGTTGGGGTCTACATGATAAAAATTAATTTTTTTTGCTGAGGCATATATATAATCCGCAATATCATCCAAAGCTGTAGCAAGATAGTGGATATCCTCCCTATCGAACGGAGTGATGAAGTTCTTACCTAACTCAGTGAAGATCTTGTGGGTGTACTCATCATTAACATGCTCCATGTCCTCTACTTCCTTGATAAGCTTACCTCTTTTTTCAAAATCAGGCTCATTAACCACTTCCTTAAGTTTCACACCCATTTTTACCAGCACTTCTGATACGTTTTCGAATAGTTGGTAAAATATCCTGTCTTTCGGAAGGAAAATTTTCAAAATCGTGTTAAAGGCCATGGTTTATGAATTTGCGCAAATTTAGAATTATCAATCCGTGGTTGCTCATCAGGGGAATTGGTAATGATTTCTTAATACAAAAAAATATTGAATTATTTTATTGTAGTAGAATTAATCACGTTTCCGGATGAATTCTATCTCATAATATTAGTCATTTTTTAGTTCAGATCTTGATTTGGCAACATATTGTTTCAAGGTTCAACATCAAAGTATTACAGGAAATGAAAAAAGTATTGTCAAGGAATTATATTCAAATGCTATGCATCTGTATGCTATCCTGTTATGTTTTGATATTTGAATCAAATCAATTTCAGCTACTGGCCGTAGTGTGAATCATTTTTTTGATAACAGCTAATGAGCTTTAAAAAATATGCATAGTAGTTTTAATTTACTGCTATCAATCATGATTTCTAAAATTGATGTTCTTCTTTCAAAAAATCCGGAACAAAATCAGTAATGTGTAAACTGGTTAATTTCAGGATATGTAGTTACTCGTAAGCCAATTTCATATCAATAACTGTTCATCATTTCTTAACGATTCGGTAATAGCTTTTATGTTGATGGTAAGCTAATTCGTTGCAACTTGCAACAGTAAATCTTATCAATTAAGTTAGTTTTCCTTAAGCAAATAGCAAGTTTTAATCATGCTTGAACCACCTTTATTCTTATTGGTGGTCTTTTTTTTTTATTTTTTTTGGAGCCTAAAAAATTTATTTCTGTTTTTATTTCATTTTCAACATAAAACAAAATCTACGTATGAATTGTTTCTTTTTGACAATGTGA